>JAABUX010000345.1_pt1 | contig 79079 bp, 69 predicted proteins | sample 5561851 | NCBI WGS metagenome assembly JAABUX01 (sample SAMN10711883, study PRJNA513361) | rock metagenome | isolation source: Antarctica rocks | place: Antarctica: Victoria Land, Richard Nunatak red sandstone | collected 2016-01-03 | reverse complement strand
CTTGCCGTTTTGGTTCTTGAACAGCCGCCGGTCGCGCCTGTTCGTCTTGTGGTTCGCCGGCTTGATGTAGCCGCCGAAGTAGGCCCCATCGACTTCGACGGTAGTGCCAGCGCCGCCCATCCGCATCCCTTTCGTCTCGGACGCCATCGCCTCGCGCAGCTTGTGGGCCAGCACGAACGCCGTCTTGTATTGGCAGTCCAGGTCGCGCGAGAGGGCCAGCGCGCTCTTGCCCTTCACCTCGTTGCAGAAGATCACGATGGCCGCGAGGTAGGTCCGCAGCGGCATCTTGTGGAACGCGAACAGGGTGCCCGAGGTGATGCTGAAATCCTTCCGGCACGCCTTGCACCGGAACCGCAGCGCGCCGCTCGGCCGGCGGGCCTCATAGACCGTCAGGCAACCGCAATGCGGGCAGAGCGGCTCGCCGTCGGTCGTGGCCCAGCGGATCGCCATGAACGCCTGCTCGGCCTCGACGTCCGTCATCCGCAGCACCGTGGCCAGGGAGAGCGTGCGAGCCTTGGCCGAAAGAAGGAAGTGCTGCGACATCTATCTGTCTCATCCGCTAGGAACCTAGCGAATACGACAGGTGCGCATGTCGTTGTCAACAGGAAGATGTCGTATATGCTAGGCTGGCATCGAATGTGAGAGGTGAGGGCGCATGGGCATCGCGGCGACGGAGAAAGAACTGGCGAGCAAGGCGGCTCGGTTCCTGAAAGCGGAGTTGAAGCGGGCGGGCGTGACATACGCCGAACTGGCGACCCGGCTAGAGACGCACGGATTGCCTGGTGAGACGGAAGCCTCGATCGCCAGCAAGTTGTCGCGCGGCACGTTCGCGGCGACGTTCATGTTGGCCGTGATGGCAGCGCTGGAACTGGAAAGCGTGGCGCTGGACAGCTTGTGAGGCGACTCGTTCACCCGCTCGAGATCATCCTTGTGTTAGGGCTGACCGTTGGCCTTGCCGGGTCTGCTGCTCGGCAACCAACCCAAGGCCCACAGCAAGGCAGCCGTGCCGCTGACGCTCGCCAGGAACAACCCGCACAGGAAGGCAAGGAATCCCTCTGGCGTCCTTCTACGTATGAACCGATCACCTTCTTCACGGGTGCCCTTGTCCTCCTTACCGGCGTCTTGGCTGTGGTATCTCTCATTCAAATCCGTTTTCTCATCCGGGCCGACGAAGCTGCTAGAATTAGCGCTAACGCGGCAAAGAGCTCCGCGCAAACCGCAGAGCAATCCCTCATCAAATTGCAACGGCCCTTCGTCTTTGTTCAAGATTTTCCTTGGCTCTGGCACCCAGATAGTAGCCGACCTGGAAACTTCTTTTATTCCATTCGTCCCGTAATCAAGAATAGCGGGAACACGCACACGATCAACATGAGAGCATACATTGAATACAGTTTGCGAGACGATGAGATCCCACTCAACTTTGATTTCCCGCTTACTGGGGAAAAGGTTCCGACATTGATTGCGCCCCAAGGCACTATATCCGGCGCAATTGGCTTTATCTCTGACTACGACCTTGCATCCGTCCAGCGGCTTGAAAAACAGTTTTATATCTGGGGCGTCATGGAATACGGCGACATCTTTGGCAGGGCGGAACCTTATGTTACCAAATTCTGTTGCCGGATTTTCAACGTCGGTGGCGATCCCTTCAATCCGCTTCCAACGGAACATGTCAAAGGATCTGGCGTCGCATTTTTCTTCGAAATAACCGCCCAGAATAATAGCGCAACATAAACGCGCGAAGACTGCAGCAGCCAACGTGTTGGTCTGGCTCAACTTATCGTGGTGGCGGTTGCTACCGAATACCGGATTTCATCGACGCGCACGGGCCGGTCAGTTTTCTGATCCCATGGCTATACGACCTGGTGTTCGGCTGGAGCCACGCGAACGGCGTGCGCTGGACCATGGTGGTCCTGGCGTTCGCAGCGGCGGCGGCGGTGGCTCTGTCGCCGATGCTGGCTCGGCCGCGCGCGCGGATCTGGGCGGCGACGCTGTTCCTCGGGCCGCTCGCGTCGGTCTGGACCGTGCAGGGATTGTCGCTGGTCAGTTATCACACGATGGCGGGGTGTTTCGCGGTGACGGGGCTTGCGAGCTTCGGCGTGCCGGCGGTCGCCGGGTTCCAGGTTGGCCGGGGTCACGCGGCAACGGCCGGCGCATGCGGCTTGCTGTGCTGCGCCACCGCCTACTCGTTGGTGCCGAGTGTCGTGTTGCTGGCCGCCGCACCCTTGCTGGCGATGTCCAGCGACCGGCCGTCGCTGCGGCGGTGCGCGCGGGCTTGGGGTGTCGGTTTCGTCCTGGCGGGCGTGCCGCTGCTGGCATGGTTGCTGATCCATGGCGACCTGGTCGGCTACGCGGTGTTCCATTTCCTGTCGATGCAGGCGAACTACGCGCGTTACGCGCCGGTGACCCTGGCGGGACTGCTCGCGAGCCTGGTGCCGTCCACTACGCCTGCCGCGCTGGTGCACGCGTTGGCGCTGGGGGCGACGCTCGCGGGGGCGGCGTCGCTGGTCGGCGTCTTGCTCACACAAGGTTTCCGTTGGACCCGGCTGGCTGGCGTGGCGCTGCTGGCACTTGGTGTCGTGCTGCTGGACGCGCGCGGATTAGTGCTGTTCCAGGACGGTGCGTTCGTGATGGCGGCGATCGCCCTCGTCGCATTGCCGTTGGGGGCGTTGCTGGGGGCGATCGAGGCCGACGCCGGACCGGCGTTCGGGCTTGCGTTGCTGGCCGGGGGTTTGCTCGGCCTGGTCGAGCATACGGCGAGGGGCGCCACCAACACGCCGTGGGGCATGACCCGCACGCAGGTGCTCGGGTTTCCCGGCTACGATCTGAACGTCGACCGTGACACGCCGACCCTGCGCACGCTGCGGGCCGCCTTACGGCCGGGCGAGCGCATGATGGCTCTGGTCTACAGCCCGACGATCTTCCTGAACGCGGGCGTGCTTCCGGTGCGCGGCTTCCACGAATACCTGCCCTGGGAGGCGGACTATGCGCGGCATCCGATCGCCGGTCGGTTGCGCGATCTTTGCGTGACGCTGCGCGCCGACCCGCCGCCGGTGATCTGGTACGACGGCTGGGTCGTCGAAGGCCGCTGGGCGCCGCCGTCCTTCATCCCGTGCATCACAGAAGTTTTAGCCGATCGCTATGTGGCCGATTTGTCGAACGAAGCACTTTTCATCCGCTCGGATCGTGGACCGCACGCGCGAGTCGGTCATTTGCCTTCGGTTGACCCGGTGATCGGGTTTGGCCCCGGCGCGCCTCCCGGTTAGGATGGGCTCGTCCACAGGGGTGTGTCTGTCACGATGCGGTCGTTGATATCGCCCAGATTGATGGTGCCGAGTCGGGTCGATCGATACATCGCGTCCCAGTTGCTGGTGGCGCTGGTTACGGTCACTGGCGGGCTAGTGGCGTTGATCTGGCTGACCCAGTCTCTGCGTTTCGTCGAGCTGGTGGTCAACCGCGGCTTGTCGTTACGGGTGTTCCTCGAGCTGACCGGGTTGCTGGTCCCCAACTTCGTCCTGGTGATTTTGCCGATCACGACGTTCGTGGTCGTCCAGTTCGTCTACCAGCGCCTGGCGGGCGATCGTGAGCTGACGGTGATGCGCGCCGCCGGACTGTCGACGTGGGCGTTGGCGCGGCCGGCGCTAACGGTGGCGGCGCTGTCGACGGGGATGGCGTTCGTGCTCAGCCTGGTCATCGTGCCGGCGAGCAACACGGCGTTTCGCACCTTCCAGTTCGAGATCCGCAACCGGGTCGCGGCATTCCTGCTGCAAGACGGGGTGTTCACCCCGGTTTCGGACGACCTCACCGTATACGTGCGGGCGCGCGATCCGGATGGGACCCTGCGCGGCATCCTGGTCGACGACGCGCGTCAGAAGAACGCGCACGCGACCATCCTGGCGGCGTCCGGACGGCTGGTGCCGACGGCGGGGGCGCCGCAAGTCGTGCTGTTCGACGGCAGCCGCCAGGAGCTCGACGCACGGACCGGACGGCTCGACGTGCTGACGTTCGACCGTAACTCGATCAGCCTGTCCGCCAACTCGCACGAGTATGCCCAGCGGTTCCGCGACGCCTCCGAGATGTCGCTGGCGGAGCTGTTCAACCCGCCGACGGGTCTGGTCAGCGACCGGGACCGGCCGCGGTTGCTGGTCGAGGCGAACCGGCGGTTGAGCGCCCCTTTGGAGGTGCTCACGTTCACCCTGGTGGCCCTGGTAGCCGGCCTGCTGGGTCCGTTCCAGCGTCATGGCAACTTCCTGCGGCCGATGGTGGCCGTGCTCACGGTCGTCGGCCTGCTGGCGATCGGGCTCGCCCTGACCAATCTCGCCGGACGACTGCCGGCGCTGATGCCGTTGATCTGGGTGCAACCGTTGCTGCCGGCATCGATTGCGGCGTGGTTGCTGTTGCGCGAGGCGACAACCAGGAGGCCGCCGGTGCGGGCGTTCGCTGGGGAGCATGCGCGTTGACCCCGATCGCGGTCACGCTGTCGGTCTACGTCGGGCGGGTATTCCTTTGGTCGGCGCTGGCGATGACGGCGGCGCTGGCCGGACTGGTGTCGTTGTTCGACTTCATCGAGCTGCTGCGCCGCGCGGCGAGCCATCCCGAGGCGACGTTTGGCGTGGTGGCGCAGATCGCCGGGTTGCGCGTGCCCTGGATCGTCATGGAAATCCTGCCGTTCGCCGTCCTGTTGGGCGGCATCCTGGCGTTCTGGCGGCTTACGCGCTCATCCGAGTTGGTGGTGGCACGCGGCGCCGGCGTGTCCGCGTGGCAGTTCCTGGCCGCGCCGGTACTGTGCGCGGTCATGCTGGGAGTGGTGGCCACGGCGGTGCTGAGCCCGGTCTCGGCGATCTCTCGGGCGCGCGCGGAGGCGCTCGACGACAGGTATCTCCGCAACGCGAGCGGCGAGATGTCGCTGGCGGGCGGTCATCTGTGGCTGCGCCAGTCGGATCGTGGGATCGACCCGAACGGCGTCGCCATCCTGCACGCGGACCAGGTCAACGACACGGGCGGCGCGCTGACGGTGGGGGCGATCAGCGTGTTCCGGCTCGGGGCGCATGACGAGTTCCTGCAGCGGATCGACGCCGTGTCGGGACGGTTGCTGCCCGGCGTGTGGCAATTCGAGAAATCCCGCACCGTGACGGCGGGCCGACTGCCGACCCCGGCCAGCGACTTCCAGCTTGCGACCGACCTCACCGCCAACCGGGTGCAGCAGAGCTTCTCGCCGCCCGACACGCTGTCGGTCTGGGCGTTGCCAGACTTTATCGCGTTGCTCGACCGCTCTGGCTTCTCTTCGATCCGGCATCGGCTGCACTTCCAGTCGCTGCTCGCGTTGCCGTTGCTGGCCGGCACGATGTGCCTGCTGGCGGCGGCGTTCTCGATGCGTCCGGCGCGTCGTGGGGGCGTCGCGCGGATGCTCGGCAGTGGCGTCGCGACCGGCTTCGCACTGTTCCTGATCAGCAAGGTAGCCGCCGAGTTCGGCCTTTCGGGCGCGTTGCCCCCGCCACTGGCTGCCTGGGCGCCGGCGGCCGCGGGATTGTTGCTCGCGGTCTCGCTGCTGTTGCACCTGGAGGACGGATGAGACGCTGGGTTACCTCCGAAACCATCGCCGCCGCGCTGTTGCTAGGCGGGCTGATCACCGGGTCGTGGCATGCCTATGCGCAGCTCGGGACAATCACCGGGGGTGGCGCACGCGGTGCGGCGCCGCAGACCGGTCAGCCGGTGTACTACCTCGCGGACCAGGCCTCCTACGACAAGGGCGCCAGCCTCGTGACGTTGTCGGGGCACGTCGAGATCTGGCAGGGGGACCGGGTGCTGCGAGCCGAGCGGGTGACCTACGACCGCACCACCGGCGTCGCGGCGGCGTCCGGCCACGTCGTGTTGCTGGAGCCGGACGGGCAGGTGCTGTTCAGCGACTACGCCGAGCTGTCCGGGGGTTTCAAGGATGGCATACTGAAGGGGCTGTCGGCGCGTCTGGCGGAAAATGGCACGCTGGCGGCCAACGGCGCGCGCCGCACCAACGGCACAGTCAACGAGCTGTCGCGAGCCGTCTACACGACATGCAACCTGTGTAAGACCGACCCCGGCACACCGCCGCTATGGGACATCCGGGCACGTGTGGCGTTGCAGGATATCACCAACAAGAAAATCGAGTACCAGGATGCGGTCGTCGACGTCTACGGCGTGCCGGTCGCCTATTTTCCCTACTTGACGCACGCCGACCCGTCAGTGAAACGGGCTAGCGGCTTCCTGATTCCGCAAATCGGCAACTCGACCCATCTGGGGCCATTCGTGGCGGTGCCGTACTACCTCGTACTCGACAACGCGTCCGACCTGACCGTGACCCCTTTGGTGGCCGGAAAGACCGGGCCGGAGCTGAATCTCAACTACCGGCGCCGGTTCAACGCCGGCGAGGTGTCGCTCAACGGATCGATCGCCGGAGACAACGGGGGCGTTCAAGGCAGCGTCTTCACCAAGGGCCAATTTGCTCTCAACGATCAATGGCGCGCCGGCTTCGACATCAACCGGGCCAGTTCGGCGCAATACTTGCGCGACTTCAAGCTGACGCCCGTGGTCGATATCCTAACCAGCCAGGTGTACCTGGAGGGTTTCGGCCAGGGATCGTATTCCCGGATCGACTCGCGAGTGTATCAGGGGGTGTCGTCAAGCATCCTCGCCGCGCGTCTGCCATACGTGGTTCCGCGATACGAATACGATTTCGAGAGCCAACCCGATGCGCTCGGTGGCCGTACCTCGATCGAGACGACCGCCTTCAACGTCATCCGAGACCAGGGCGTCAACACGCGGCGTGCCGGCCTGCGCGCCAATTGGGAGCGACCGGCGGTCGGCGCCTTCGGCGATGTCTGGAAGGCGACGCTGCACCTGGACGCGGCCAGCTACAACGCGAGCCAGCTCAACCAGCAACCCACCTACGGCCGTGCCGAGGCCTCGGACACGGCCCAGGCGATGCCGACCGCGTCGGTCATGGCTCGGTGGCCCGTGCAGCGTGAAGTCGGATCCTGGGGCACCCAGCTGGTCGAGCCGATCGTGCAGGTGGTCGCGGCTCCGAACGCGTCGGGTTACGGAGGCGGCCGGGTTGCGGCCGGCCGCAGCTTTGTCAACACGCTGATCCCGAACGAGGACAGCCTGGGATTCGAGTTCACCGACTCGACGCTGTTCAACGTCAACCGGTTTCCTGGCATCGATCGGCTGGAAGGTGGCGAGCGCGCCAACGTCGCCCTGCATGCCGCTTGGTTCACGCCCGGCGGCGGCCAGATCGACGGTCAGATCGGACAATCCTATCGCACGCACCGCGACTCGGCGTTCCCGGTCGGCTCGGGCTTGGACGGCACCGTGTCCGATATCGTCGGCCACCTCTCGGTGTCGCCGACCCCGTTTCTCGATCTGACCGGCCAATACCGGCTGGCGCGTCGGAGCCTGGATGTTCGCTTCGCCGATGCCCTGGCGTCGTTCGGTCCGTCCTGGCTGCGGGTGTCCGGCGGCTACCTATTCTCCAACGTGTCACCATACACCTATTACGACACGCCACCCAACGGGGCGTTTCCGACGACACCCCGTAACGAGGGCTCGTTGGGCGTGACCACCACATTCGGCCACTATCGCGTCACAGGCGGCGCACGGCAGAACCTTCAGACGGGTAAGTTCGTGACCACCAGCTTTTCCGGCGTCTACGAGAACGAATGCGTTGTGCTAAGCGGCACATACTACCGACGTTACACCTCGCTCGCGAACGACCGCGGCGAGAGTGCCGTGCTGTTCCAGATTACGCTCAAGACGGTGGGAACGTTTGGATTCCACCCGTTTTGAGCGTCGCTACTTCGTGAGGGCGTGATCGACATGCGTTTAAGACACCATCGGCCAAGCTGGCTCGCAACTGTCGCGTGGAGCGCGGCCCTTCTGTCGATTGCCATGCCAGCTGTGGCGCAATCGAACCCGGATGTTGCACCACCGAGGTCGCGGCTGGGTCCGGCCTCTGTCGCCGCGACCTCTGCGCCGGCAATCTCTCTTCCGGCAGTCTCCCCTCCAGCGGGGTCCGGCGCCGACATCGTGGCGGTGGTCAATGGCGACGTGGTCAGTCGGGCGGATGTCGATAACCGCGTGAAACTGTTTGCGCTGTCGAGCGGGCTAGCGTCGGATCCCGGCGCGCTACAGCGCTTGACACCTCGTATCACGCAACAGCTGATCGATGAGCGCCTCCGCCTGCAGGAGTTGCAGCGGCGTCACGTTGTGGTCGGCGACCAGGAGATTGCCGCCGCGATCAAGGATGTCGAGCAACGCAACGGCATGGTGGCCGGCATGCTGGCCGAACGGCTCGGTTCGCGGGGCGTCGAGCTTCGAACGTTGATCGACCAGATCCGGGTGCAATTGGGCTGGGCCCGCGTCCTTCGTGGGCAGATGGGTTCGCAAGCCGACATCACCGACGCCGATGTGGCCGAGCAGACCCAGGCGATCAAGTCGCAAGTCGGCCAGCCGGAGTTCCGTGTCAGCGAGATCTTCATCCCGATCGAGGGATCGCAAGCCGGTGGCGACACCCGTAAGTTCGTCGACACCGTGATCCAGGAGCTCCGGGCCGGAGCGCCGTTCCCGGTTGCGGCGGCGCAGTTTAGCCAAAGCCAGACGGCGTTGCAGGGAGGCGACCTTGGGTGGGTGCAACCCGGTCAACTCGACCCCGAGGTTGCCCGGGTCGTCCAAACGATGCCGGTCGGTGCCGTCAGCAACCCGATCAAGGTCGCCGGGGGATATTCGATCGTCACCCTGCGCGCCCAGCGGGAGATCGGCCGTGACACGCAGTCGGTGTTGACGGTGCGCCAAGCGTTCCTGCCGTTCACCGGTCGGCTCAATCCGCACGCGCCCACGGAACAGCAGAAGAAAACCCTGGAAACGGCAAAGGCGTTGTCAGCCACGGCGACGGAATGCTCCGCGATCGAGGCGGCTAACGCGCGCTATGGCTCGACCCGCCCGTCCGATCCTGGTCCGGTAAACCTCGCGACGGTTGGCCCCACGCTGCGTGCCGTGCTGGAGCATTTGCAGCCGTCGCATGCGAGCCAGCCGCTGGTCGCCGAGGATGGCATCGCCCTCATCATGGTGTGTAGCCGGGATGACCGGGTCAATGTGTTGCCTGGGCGAGCTGAGATCGTTGAACGCGTCGCCAGCGAGCGCGCTGAACTTGCCTCGCGCCAGCTGATGCAGGATCTCCAACGGCGCGCAGTGATCGAGCGACGCACGTAAGCCGGCGATGGTGTCGTCCGCCATGGCAGATGCCGGCGTGCCGGCTCGGTTGCGGGCGCGGAAATCGCTCGGGCAGCATTTTCTATTCGATCCGGGAATCTGCCGCCGGATCGTGTTGCAGGCTGGTGATCTGGCTGGCCGGAATGTCGTTGAAATCGGTCCCGGGCCGGGCGGTCTGACGCGAGCCTTGTTATTTAGTGATTTGGCGAGGTTGGTCGCCGTCGAGGTCGATGACCGGGCGGTGACTGCCCTGACCCCGCTGGCGATCCTGGACCGGCGACTGGACGTCGTCCACGGCGATGCCGTGGGGATCGACCTCGTAGAGCTGGTTGAAGCGCCACGACAGGTTATCGCAAACCTACCCTACAATGTCGGGACGCCGTTGCTGATTGGATTACTTCGTCAGGCGAGCCAGTGGGAGCGACTAACCTTGATGTTCCAACAGGAAGTGGCGGAACGTCTGGTCGCCGAGCCAAACACGCCGGCGTTCGGGCGTTTGTCGGTGCTGGCGCAATGGCTTTGCAACGTGGAGCTCAGGATGCGACTGCCACCGGGTGCGTTCGTCCCGCCGCCCAAGGTGTGGTCGGCGGTGGTGGTGCTGGAACCGCGATCACCCCAGCCATCCGCGGCCTTGGTCCAGTCGATGGAGGCGCTGACCGCCGCCGCATTTGGACAGCGGCGAAAAATGCTTCGGTCATCGCTAAAGGGTCTCGGCGGAGTGCCGCTCCTGCAACGGGCGGCAGTAGACCCGCAACTCCGGGGCGAGGCGTTGGACATCGCGACCTTCGAGCGCCTTGCCAGGCTTTTGTCGTGATCCTCCGCCGATATGTCGCCAGTGCCGGTGAGTGCATCAGGCACGACGCCCACCACCCGTCCGCGAAGTCGTGACCCGCATGTTTCACGTGAAACAACTCGAGATGCTTTGCGTGTTGGTCCGTCGATGGAACGACACGGTGCGGCTGGTCTCGCGTAGGGATTGCGCCTTGCTGGAAACACGGCACGTTGCAAACTGCCTCACGCTGGTACCGCTGGTCGAGCAGCTGAGACCCAAAGCCATTCTCGATATTGGGAGTGGCGGCGGGTTTCCGGGCTTGGTACTCGCCATCGCAACTGAGATCCCCGTCCATCTGGTCGAAGCGGATCTTCGGAAGGCAGAATTCCTGCGAGAGGCCAGTCGGCGGCTTGGACTGACTACGACCATCCATGCTATGCGCGCCGAGATGGTGGATATGAAAGCCGACCTAGTCACCGCCCGAGCGGTGGCTCCCTTCGCGAACTTGTGGCCCGTCGCTTGTCGGCTGTTGTCCGAGGGGGGAACCGGTCTGTTTCTCAAGGGCGATGCCGTGACGGCGGAACTGCGTCACTCCGATCCCGGGTTGGCCTGGTCATGGCCGGCAGGTGTCGTAGTCGAGATGCGTGTCGCCGGATGACGCCGCGAATTATCGCGGTCGCAAACCAGAAAGGTGGCGTGGGCAAGACAACAACGTCGGTAAACGTTGCCGCCGCTATCGCCGCCACGGCTCGCACCCTGCTGATCGATCTCGATCCGCAGGGCAACGCATCGACGCACCTCGGGGTTGACGGCAAGAAACGGCGCCCGGGCTCATACGAATGGCTGGTTGCCGGCTCGCCATTGCCAGCCCGGCCGGCTTCCCCCAACTTGGATGTGATTGCCGCAACGATCGACCTGGCAGCCGCTGAAATCGAGCTGAACGCGCTCGCCAAACCGTTGCATGTCGCGCGTGAGCGATTGCGCAACATCGCCGACGACTACGACGTCGTCGTGATCGATTGCCCGCCATCACTTGGCTTGCTGACGCTGAACGCACTGGTGGCCGCCACCCATCTCCTGGTGCCCTTGCAATGCGAATTCTTCGCGCTGGAAGGGACCGCCAATCTCATGCGCACGGTCGAGCGGGTGCGTCGCGAGGCCAATCCTGGCTTGACCGTCGGAGGATTGTTGCTGACCATGCACGACCGTCGCAACAACCTGTCCGATCTTGTTGCATCCGACGCCCGTGGATTTTTTGGAGACAAGGTGCTGCAGACCGTCATCCCGCGAAGCGTCAAGCTGTCCGAGGCGCCGAGCCACGGTCGATCGATATTCGATTACGATGCGCGGTCGGCCGGCGCGGTCGCTTACGTCAAACTCGCCAGTGAGTTGATGGGCCGCCTCGGGATCTCTCAGGCCCTGGTGGCATGAGTCGCGCCCCGTTACGGCTCGGCCGTGGCATGGCAGGGTTGATGGGGGAGATCGACGCCACTCACGACAGCGCACTCCAGGATATTCCGACGGGTCAGATCGATACCAACCCCCGTCAGCCCCGTGGCGCGATCGATCCTGCCAGTCTGGCCGAACTAGTGGTGTCGATCCAGGCACAGGGTGTGTTGCAGCCCATCCTGGTTCGGCACAGCGCCGCCAATCCGGAGCGCTACGAGATTGTCGCCGGCGAACGGCGGTGGCGAGCGACCATCATCGCAGAGCGTGCGACGATTCCGTGCCATGTCCGAGCCATGTCGGACGAGCAGGCGAGCGCCGCCGCGTTGGTCGAGAATTTACAACGATCCGACCTCACCGCGCTCGAGGAGGCGGAGGGCTATCGCCGGCTGATGGCAGAGTTCGGACTGACTCAGCAACGGCTGGGTAACGCCGTTGGTAAGTCACGCAGCCACATCGCGAACGTCGTCCGGTTACTCGATCTTCCTGAATCGGTTCGAAGCCACCTTCGCAGTGGCGCGTTAACAGCCGGCCACGCTCGAGCACTGCTGGGACACGCCGACCCGGAGCAGGCAGCCGACGCGGTGCTTCGACGCGGACTGAACGTGCGACAGACCGAGGCGCTCGTGGAACGGACACAACAGCCAGCTTCGGCAATGCCGGCCCGAGGCTTGTCAGTCGATGCGGATGCCGCATCGGTCGAGGCTGACCTGACCGAGCGGCTTGGCCTTAAGGTCGTCCTCAAGACTCGAGGGCAGGGCGGTAATCTGACGCTGCATTACACCACCCTGGACCAACTGGATCATATTCTCGCGCGACTCGGTCGGGACTGAAGCCGATCCAATCGGTCGTGTCGTCATGTCAACCCGGCGAGTGACGACCGACCAACCGTTACCGCCGGGACCCCGTGGGATCGTCTCGATCGCATACGACGCCAAGGCTTGAGCCGGTGACCCAGTGGTCGACGAGGTAATCCGCGATGTCGCGCACCTCGCCTACCACGACGATCTCGCGGATATGATCGAGCTGCCCGCGTCGCCGCCGCCACTCTGGATAATTCATGCTGGCCAGCGGCGAGAAGGTCATGAGCCCCCTGCGCGCAGGATTGCGGATCGTCGAGCCGGAGTTGATCGGACTGATCTCGACCTGCAGCACGTGCTTACGGACAAGCCGAAGGGTGTCGAACACCAGAATGGCCCGTGACCTGTGTCGGTTCACCCTGGCGGCGAGCAGACCATCCACTCCCGCGCGATTAGCCCAGAAGAACACGCGCTGATTGAGCAGTACGAGCCAGTCCGGTGCGCGCAATCCGTCGTCCAGGCAGCGGTCAAGTGCGGTTTCGCTGAGCGGACCGTTATCCTGGATGGTTGCGATACCGTGTAACGGATGGGTGACGGACACCTCCGACGCGCGCCGTCGGGTGGTCAGGTCGATACGTCTCGCCATCGGCACGTCGAGCAGTTCCAGCAAACTCGTGGCGGACCGTAGACCATGCTGCGATATGCCAGGCCAAGCGGTCGGCGACGTGACATGGAAGAGGCGCGGGTGAAGCTCGGCCAGCTCCTCAGGCGTCAAGCCACGTCTCGCGACAGATGGCTAGGCGCACGCTCGACTTCGCATCAGTGCCCGCCGTCGAACTGCACGAGATCCGCCAAGGTGGCTGCCGCCCGCCGTACGGATGGATCACCGGACGGCAATCCGAAGTCGACCAGCGTCCTGGCCAACTCACGCTCCGCAAGAAAGAATGGCCGTCGCTCCACAACATCCCACAACAGCGGCAGAAGTTTGTCGACATACGCCGCCGGGGCGTGCCGAGCCGTCGCGAAAGCCTGGGCCCGCCGCCCGATCGCCAAACGCGCGGCCGGGTCGTCGATGACGCGCTCCAAATGTCGCATGACATCCCGCGCCTCATGACCAGGGGCGCACCTTAGCACCGTGTCGGCCGGAACCTCCGCATAGCTACCATGTCCGGTGACCAAGGTGGGCCGGCCCGACAGTTGGGCCAGGATCAACGACGCGGACGCGCCCTCCAGCACCGGGTTGCGCAGACAGGACATGATGTCGACGTCGCGCAACTGCCAAAGCAGTTCCTCGTCGGAGACCCAGCCGGTGAACTCCGGCGCGCTAATCCGAGCCGTGTGCGCGAGCCACGTAAGCGGTTCTCGCATCTGGCTCGAGACGTCACCGATAACCCTGATGCGACAGCGCGAACGCAGGATTGGCGATGCCCCAAGTGCCAGGATAAGTTGATCCACTCGCTTGTTTGGATTGCCGACGCCAATCACGCCAATCGTGATCTGGTGCCATGATGCGGGTGGCAACGGTAAGTCGGGCACTGAGAACGCAAGTGGAATGACCGCAACGGGGCCGGGGCAGGTGTCGTGAAGCCGTTGGGCATAATGTTGCGCGTGCGCCACGGCGCCAACAGTCTGGCGCGCGAGCCACTCGATCAACGGCCTTCGCCGGCTGACGTCGCCGATGTCTTGAAAGAACGGCTCACCCGCCGGCCAAGTATCGCTGTCATACGTGTCACGCAACATCGCCCGGATCGATGTTTCGTCCCCGCGCAGCCACTGGACCGCAATGCTGGCCAGAAAGGCATCATGGAACACGCCGACCACGACGGTCTCGTGTAGCCGCTCCAGCAGGGCGCCGTGGTAACCGTAATGGTCCCCGATATGGGCTACAACGACATCGAAACCGTCGCGCAACTCATGTGGTCCGACGTCTACGAGGCGGCGGATCTGTCCCGGCGCGGGCCGGGGCTCCCAATCCAGCGCTTCGCCGACCTCGGTTCGCAACACGGTGATGACATGACCTCGACGCGCCAGTTCGAACGCGACTTCCGAGGCGGATTGGGCGATCGCGGAGCGTGTGTTCCAGGGCGTTGCCCAGCCAATCCTCAGCGTGTTCACGCCAGCAATTTCTCGATGGTGGCGGGCCAGTCGAGCCGTTCTGACGCTATTGCCGCACGGCCCGCGTGGCAAAGTGCCGCGACTTGCGGGCCGTTGCGGGCCAGCCTTGTGATTCCCGCGCCGACCGCCGCCTCGTTCGGCGCCACCACTAAACCAGTCTCTCCGTCACGGACGATGTCGAGCACTCCTCCGGCGTCCGTCACGGTCAGCACAGGTTTGCCGGCCTGGAACGCCTCCATCGTGCAATACCCGAACGAGTCCTCATCGAACGGAAGATAGGCGACCGCCTGGGCTCGGTTGACGAGCGCCGCCAGCTCGGCCCGGGGTAGCAGACGCAGATGGAGAGTCACCCGATCCTGCACCCCTTGGTCGTGAACCAGGCGGTGGATCGCGGCGGCATCGGCTGGCGTGTCCGGCGGTCCGGCGATCACCAGGCGCGTGCCGGGCGAATGCCGCAAGGCCCGCACCAACAGGTGCTGCCGCTTGCCCGCGTTCACCCGACCAGTTGCCAGGATGTAGCCGTCGCTCACATCGCCCATGAACAACTCCGCGTCGTTTAGCGGCGGTCGCAATACCGTGCTCGCGACACGGTTGTAGTGTTCCAGACGTCGCGAGGTGATCGGCGCGTTGGTATAGAGGTGTCTGACGCCGGCAAACGCCGCGTTGTCCGCCGATCGGATCGCGGCCACAATTTGCGCGCCCCGCGCGTCGTCCGGGATGTTGCTTTGACCGACGTCGAGCAGATCGTATGCCTGTCGATACTGGTGTAACAGCCACAGCACCCGGTCGTCCCACGGGACAAGATAGGCCGGGAATTTCAACGCGATCACCCGATCCACGTTATATAGCCGGAGACGGCGAGCAATCGACATTTCATCGATCAACCGTTCGGCCGGATTCCAGGTGAACGGGATGCGAAAACCTTCCGCCTCGACGCCGTCGGTGGCCCGCAAGTTGACGATCAAATGGTTGAACAACTCCTCGGCGCCGCCGTGTACGAACGGCACCATGGTGCTGAGCACGAGGATCTTCACTCGAGCAGTCTCGCGACCACCGTGTCCCAATCGATTCCCATATCGGCCACACGCGCGGCAGCCTGTTCGCCCATGGCGCGGGCCAGCGCCCGGTTGCTGTATAGCCGATCGAACGCATCAGCCACCGCGACCGGGTTTGGCTCGGTGACGAAGCCGGTCACACCGTCCTCAACAAATTCCGGGACGCCGCCGGAATCCGTGACCGTGATCGTGCAGCGGCGCGCGTGGGCCGCCTCGATCGTCGGATAGCCGTAGCTGTCTTCGTCGAACGGCAAATACGCAGATGCGAGCGCATGCTCCAGCCGGTCTGCCTTTTCTTCCTCGGTGATCCAGCGATCCTCGATCGTAACACGTTCGGCAACGCCCAAATGGCGGGCCATATTACGAAGGTTCGGAATATAGTCGGGGCTGAGGGACGTGCCGCACAGTCGCAGGCGAACCGGCGTTCGCGTGTGCGCCATCGCCTCGATCAACAGATGCTGGCGTTTGTGATGCTCCATGCGGCACACGCTGACGATCTCCGGGCCATAGTCGCCGGCGCGGAACAGTTCCGGGCGCAGCACGGGCGGATACAACACCCGACTGTCCAGCCTGTTGAAGTGTCGCATGCGGTCGCCCACCACGCGCGAGTTGGTGAATACCTTGTGAGCCTCCCCCAACGCCACGTTGTCGGCCGATATCACCGCCGCCCGCAGTGCGCGCCCGGCGGCGTCGTCGCGCACCGAACAATACTGCGTTTGCCATAAATCATAGAAGATACGGATGTGGTGGATGAACCACACCACCTTGCGCGGGTGTCGCACCACATGGGCCGGTGGGCGTATGGTGATGATACGCTCGAAATAGTCGTCCAGTTTCATGAGACGGATCGATGCCATCTGCGGCAGGATGTGGTCCATTGCGTCGACATAGGGAATATAGACGATCTCGACGGCGTGGCCACGTTCGAGCAGCTTCTCGTACAGCCATTCGACGATGAAGCGGCCGCCGCCGTTGACCAGCGGTACGGCGGTGGAAACCAGGCCGATCTTCACGACCGGTCCCGGAACGGTCGGTCTCTTGACGGCATGCCGCGACAGCTCGTCGTCATGTTTGTTCGAAACAAAGCTCGGGGAAGGCGGTGGCCGGTTGCCGCAACAGCAGCAAGTTTAACGAGGAGACACCCGCGAGGTCCGACATGGCGCGCAACGGCCGGAGCTGGCCGGTCGACTCCGCCACCTCGTAGGCCGTGAAATCTGGCGTCAGCATTTCGGCGAACCAACTCTCGACCGACAGGCCGGCGCGGGTCAGGTGCTCGGGGCCAAACTCGACGAGCACGGCCAGTTCCGGATTTTCCGCGATGACCCGCCGCATCCCGCGCCAGACGTGCGGCTCGAACCCCTCGACGTCCACCTTAGCCAACCGGATGCGCGTTCCTTGCGGCACGAGCGAGTCGACGGTTCGCACCTCCACCGTCTCTCGCCGCTGGGAGTGAGGCAGGTCGAGCAACGAGGAGTGTCCAAGGATCGGCCCGATGTTCAACGACGCGGTGCCTTCTGCCTCACCGGCCGCGCAATGGTGCAGCGACACCCGGTCGGCAAGGAAGTTCAGCTCCAGGGTCTGGCGCAACACGCCTGCGACCCGCGATCCCGGTTCGATGGCGATTACCTGTCCAGTCGGGCCGACCCGGCGCGCCGCCGGCAGAACCGTCAGACCGACATTGGCCCCAACATCGATCGCGGTGTCGCCTTCCCGGAGCAGGGCAACGATGATCTCGGTCGTTCCGGGTTCCAGTCTGCCGCCCGACTCCCAGACGGCCGACACCAGCACCGGATCCTCCACGGGAAGAAGCATGTAGCCATAGGGCGTGTAGAGCAGGGTGTCTTGCGCAAGCGGCAACGGGATGCGTTGCAGGAGGCGGTCGGACCGCGACATCAGCAGGTTTGTCATTCGAAGGGTCTCGGCCTGGGCGGTGCTCGCCCCGCCGAGTTGATGATCTAGTTTGTCCGAGTGAAGGGTTGAAAGCCGCTCCAGCACCTGCGGCGGAAACTGCTCGATCAACTCCGCAAGTCCTGTACGGCTCCCGTTCAGCAAGGTATGCTGACGATCGACCTGTAGCCGAAGCGCCGAGACCTGAGCCGATAACTTGGGTAGTTCCGCTTGAGCGGCATGGCTCTCGTGCAACAACGCCCCATGGCGGTCGAGTTTCTCGGCCTGGGCGGCGGACACACGCTCGATCAACTCCGACATGCCGTTGCGACTCGCACGGAGGTGGGTCGCCGAAAGCTGGTCCAGCAGTCTCGGTAGGTCGGCTTGCAGGGCGTGACTTGCGTCGAGGGTTTCGCGATGCCGGCTGGTGACCTCGATCATGATCTGATGAAACTCGCCGCGATCGAGCGTCGATCCATCGGTGGCGATCTGCAACAGGTCGATGCGAACAGCTAAGCGATCGAGCTCGGCCTGCATCCGCTCGAGACCGGATCGCATGGTGGCCATCGCCGACACCACGGTGCCGCCCAGCGCCGGATGGTGTTCGACGTGGGTGCGGCTGTTCAGCACGTCGTCGAGCTTGGCTTCGATCCGTCGCAGCTCCGGCGACTGCTCGATCGCGGTCTGCAAGCGGCTCTGCAGGCGGGTGAGGAACGGCGCGAACAAGGGCCGAAATATCCGCAACGTGCCGCGTCCGGTCCGGCGGTGCCAGCGCGAGCGGTCTCGCATCGCCTGGGTCACGGGCTGATGCGTCGCCGGATTCTCAGGCTGCGGCAAATAGACCACTCCTCGACTGAACCATATCGGCTGATCAACGCCGGCGCTTTGGCGTGACGCGGATGGCCCGGATCCCATACGATCAGCCGCGACGTCCTCCGCGACTGAAGGTGGGGTCGGCCGCTATTCCGTATCGTGACTATCGGGAAGCGGGAGCGCTCGTCAAACCGAGCGGGAAGTGGCGGCTCTCGTCGCGGGGGCGTAACCCGTCAATACAGTCCGTGCAGGAACCATGACAGGTCGCCAGTTTCGGGATGCACGCCGTCGCCGTTGCGCATCACCCAGTAACGCAACCCGGCCTCGTCCTCCACCGTGTAGTAGTCCCGCACCGTCCACACCGGCCCGTCAGTGCAACCGACACCGTTCACATCCGGCCACCAGGGTGCCACCAGCCGCTCCGGCCCGTCCGCGCGGCGGATGCGGTGGCGCTGCCGCCGCCAGATGAACAGGGCCGGCGGGTGGTCCGGCAGCAGCGCCATGACGTCGATCGGCTGCGGCGGGTCTAGCAAGCGCAACGGCCGGTGCGGTGGTGGCGAGGGCCGTAGCCGCCCGGTCGCGGCCATGCCCAACGGCGGCAGCCGGGCGACGCTCCGCTCCGGCAACGCGCGCGCCACCACGATCGAGCGCCACACCGACCAGATGCCGAGGCGGGCGGTCAGCCGGTCCACCAGTTCGGCCACACTGGCGTCGTTGGCACCCATGCCGTTCGTCTGCGTCGGCACCAGGGTGTCGGTCAGGGAGGCGACCAAGTGGATGCGCTCGATGCCGCGCTCGGCCTCGATGCGGTCGATCGTCGCGACCAGGATCCGTGTCAGGTGGGCGATCGCACGGGTCGGCCGCGCGGTGCCGACCCGTACCGCCTGCACGCTTTGATCCATCGCCTGGTAGATCAGGTCGAGCCGCAACGCCCCCTGTCCGGCCCGCTCCAACTGGCCGCAGACCGCCTCGACCAGCAACGCGACCGCCGCCGCCAAGCTGTCCGCCGTTCCGAGCGGTTCGGCGAACGACAACCGGTGGGCGATCGCCTCGGCTGGCAGCAGCGGGGTCAACGGCTCCTCGGCATGGCCCAGCGCCTGGTCGAGCCGGTGCACCACGCCCGCCCCGAGCCGACGCGCCAGCGGCCCGCGCCCGATGCCGCCCCGCTCCACTTGATCCCGCCCCACCTGCTCCCGCCCCACCTGCGCCCGCAACGTGCCGATCCGGTCGATGCCGATCCGCCGCGCTGCGTAGCGCGCCGTGTCGGTCAGCCGCAGCGCCTCGATCGGCAATCCGTCGAGTGCCGCGATCGTCGCCGCCAGACCGGCCGGCACCACGGTGACCGGAGGCGTCGCGTGGCGCGCCACGGCATGGGCGCAGCCCGGCGTGTCGGCGACGGCCGCCCGGACCGCGTATCCGGCCTGCTCAACCCGCGCCCGTAGGTCGGCCAGCATCGCCGTCTCGCCGCCGTGCAGGTGGTCGCAACCCGTGGTGTCGAGCCACAAGCCGTCCGGCGGATCGATCGAGACTAGCGGGGTGTAGCGACCGGCCCAGCTCGCCAACCGGGTCAGCGCCGCAACATCCGCCTCCGCATCGGCCACGTGGGCGGCCAAGGTCGGCATCCGGGCTTGTGCCTTGGCCAGCACGTCCCCAGGGCGGACGCCGCCGGCGCGCGCGGCGGCGTCGGCACAGATTACCACGCGCCGCCGGCCGACCCGCCCAACCGTGACAACCGGGGCTGTGACAACCGGGGCCGTGACGACGGCCGTGGTACCCTCAGCTTGCGCGGCGGTAGTCGATTCCATTTCGGTCGATCCGGCTTCGGTCGGCCCCGCTTCGGTCAATCCGGCGCCGGTCGACCTGCCGCCGGTCAATCTGGGCGGGGTCCGGCCAAGGCGGTGCAACCGGTCGATCGAGAACGTCGGCAACCAGACGGAGACGACCCTGCGCACCAGACGCCTCCACCAGCCATGATCCCGTGCCGCCGCGCCGGCTACGCAGCAATTCGACCCGCCACCGCGCCGGCCCCAATCCCCGCAGCCCCGGTCGGCTCGCCAGCGGCGCGGCCGAGGGAACCGAGCCGATCCGCCACCGGGTCGTCGCCGCCGACACGTTGCCCAACCCGGGATCGTCGAACTTGCGCGTCCGGCGCAGCAGCAGCGCCAGCGCGCCGGACGCTTCGGCCGCCAACTGCAGCCGGCGCGAGGCGGTCAGGCTAAAGTTGGCGTCGAGCTCGCCCACCACCGCCGTCATGGCCCCGGACTGCAACGCGTCCTCCATGGCCTGCAACACCTCGGCACCGCGTGCCCGCACCAGTAACAGCCGCGTCGCGTCGACCCCGCACTCCAGGAGCGCCGGCAGGAACGGCGGCTCGTCGGCGATCCAGATCGCCCAGCCCGCTGGCTGCCCGGTCGCTGGCTGCCCCGTAGCTGGCTGTCTGGTCGCTGGCTGTCTGGTCGCTGGCTGCCCGGTCGGCGGTTGCCCCGCCGGCGGCATCGCTCGGGCGACGACGCCGGCGAGAAAGCGTCCGGCGCTGGCCGCGTGCTCGGTCTCCGGGCCCGCCCCCATCGCCTCGTGCAGCGCGCCCCGCGCCAACCCGCCACCCGGCAGCGCCGCATCGATCGCCCGCTCGCCAAACGGGACAGTCGCGTAAGCCGCCTCGGTCGAAGCCGGACTTGCATTTGACCCCCGCTCGAGCCGCGCGACCGTGGCCCGCAAGGCCGCAAGGGTGTTCCCTGGGTTCATAACGAGAACATAACGCGAACATCGCTGGCCGCGCAATCACCCCTCGGCGAGCGGTCCCCCCGGATGTCGCACGCCGGATTGTGCGTGCGCCCTCCGCGACGATCCGACGTATGCCGCGTTGACACTGAAACGACACCACCAGGACTTCGCATGAGTGCCAGCCCAACCAGCCCGCAGGACCCGCGTCACGCCGACAGCCGGCCCGGCGCGCAGGTCGCCGCCGCCGAAACTCCCGGCGCGTCCGGCATGCTGACCCTGTCGGTCGGCGTGGTCGTGGTGGCCGCCCTGTATCTCGGCCGCGAGGTACTGGTGCCGATCACCCTGGCGGTGCTGCTGTCGTTCCTGCTGGCGCCGCTGGTGAGCCTGCTGCACCGCCTCTACCTCGGGCGGGTTCCCTCGGTGATCCTGTCCGTGGTGATCGCGCTCGGCGTGTTCCTGGCGATGTTCGGGCTGCTCGGCGCCCAACTCGCCAACCTCGCCGGCCAGGTGCCCCGCTACCAGAGCACGATCGAGAAAAAGGTCGGCGCGGTGCAGGATTTCACCTCCGGCCGCCTAGACGGGATCATGCACAGGCTAACCGGGCAATTCGCCCCGGCGCCGGCCAAACCCGCCGAAGCGACCGCCGCCGGGACCACGGCCGGAACCCAGGCCGGAACCGCCGCCGCGACTACGGCGCCCGCGCCGGTCGGCACCGAGGCGCACCCGATGCCGGTGGAGGTGCACGAGCCGGACCCCTCGCCGATTGCGATGGCGATGCGGATCGTTTCGCCGGTGGTGGGGCCGCTGGCGACCATGGCGATCGTGCTGATCTTCACGATCTTCGTGCTGCTACAGCGCGAGGATCTGCGCGACCGCATGATCCGCCTGGTCGGCTCCGGCGACCTGCACCGCACCACGGTCGCGATGAACGACGCGGCCCGCCGGCTGTCGCGCTACTTCGTGACCCAGCTCGGCGTCAACGTCAGCTTCGGCGTGGTGATCGGCATCGGCCTGTTCGCGATCGGCATACCCTCGGCGATCCTCTGGGCGGTGCTCGGTGCCCTGTTGCGGTTCGTGCCGTATGTCGGCGTGCCGCTGTCGGCGATCTTCCCGCTGGCGCTGGCCGCCGCCGTCGACCCGGGCTGGTCGATGCTGGCGTGGACGGCCATCCTCTATTTCGTCGTCGAGCTCGCCCTCGGCCAGGTGATCGAGCCGATGCTGTACGGCCACAGCACCGGCCTGTCGCCGTTCGCCGTCGTGGTGGCGGCGACATTCTGGACCTGGCTGTGGGGGCCGATCGGGCTGATCCTCTCGACACCTCTGACACTCTGCATGGTGGTGCTCGGCCGCCACGTCGACCGGCTCGAATTCATCGACGTGCTGCTGGGCGACCGCCCGGCACTGACCCCGGTCGAGAGTTTTTATCAACGGATGCTGGCCGGCGACGCCGACGAGGCCGCCGACCAAGCCGAGTTGCTGCTGCGCGACCGCTCGCTGTCGTCCTACTACGACGAGGTCGCCTTACCCGGGTTGCGGCTGGCGGCCAACGACGCGGCCCGGGGCGTGCTGACTCCACAGCAACTGGAGCGGGTGCGGGGCGCGTTCGCCAACCTGGTGCACGACCTCGACAGCCATGCCGACCAGGATCCCGCCGCCGCGCACGAGCGGATCGCGCCGGGCGACGCGACCCAAGCCGAGCGGGCGTTGGCGCGCCACGATGCGCCGAGCCGGCTGGCACCGGAGGCCGCCGACCTGCCGGCCGCGTGGACCGGCCGCGACCCGGTGCTGTGCGTCGGCGGGCGCGGACCGCTCGACGAGGCGGTCGCGGCGATGCTGGCCCAGTTGCTCCGCAAACACCGGATCGGCGCGCGGGTGGTGGGCTCCGAGGCGGTCTCGCGCGAGAGCATCGGCACGCTCGACCTCGACGGCGTCGCCATGGTTTGCGTGAGCTATCTCGACACCGGCGGCAACACCTCGGTGCTCCGTTTCCTGGTGCGGCGGCTGCGGCTGCGGCTGCGGGGCGTGCCGGTCGCGGTCGGCCTGTGGGGGACCGATCCGGACCCGATCGCCGCGACGGAGCCGGCGGTGACTATCCCTGGGGCCGATCACATCGCATACACGCTCCGCGAGACTGTCGAGCGGTGTCTCGAATACGCCCACGGTGAGCGTGAGCCGGCGGTCGCGCGGACCGGGCCATTGCCGATCCCGCAACCCGCCCAGCCCTCGAACGCTACCATTGCCGCCGCGGTCCAAGCCGCCTAGCCCGTTTCAGGAGACACGCTTCGTGCCCGACACCAATCTACCGACGTCCGAGGCCCTGGACGCGCTGAAGCGTCCGCCGCTGCCCGACGTGCCGCTGTCGAGCCCGCGTGTCAGCGAAGGCCTGCCGTACCCGATGGGCGCCAGCTGGAACGGCCTCGGCGTCAACTTCGCGCTGTTCTCCGCCAACGCCACCCGGGTTGAGCTGTGCCTGTTCGACGACAGCGGCGAGCACGAGATCGGCCGCGTCGACCTGCCCGAGTTCACCGACGAGATCTGGCACGGCTTCCTGCCCGACGCGCGCCCGGGGACCATCTACGGCTTCCGCGTCCACGGGCCGTATGCCCCCGAGGAGGGCCACCGCTTCAACCACCACAAGCTGCTGCTCGATCCGTACGCCAAGGCGGTGGTCGGCCACCTGACCTGGGATCCGGCGCTGTTCGGCTACGTCATGGAGAGCGGCGACGACACCACGTTCGACGAACGCGACAGCGCCCCGTTCATGCCCAAGGCGCGGGTGATCGACCCGGCATTCACCTGGGGCCGTGACCAGCCGCCCGCGATCCCGTGGGACCAGACGATTTTCTACGAGACCCACGTCAAGGGCTACACCATGCACCATCCGGCGGTGTCGGAGAGCATGCGCGGCACCTACGCCGGCCTCGGCTCGCCCGAGGTGGTCGACTACATTTCCAAACTCGGCGTCACCTCGGTCGAGCTGCTGCCGATCCACATGTTCGTCGACGACAGCCAGTTGCTCGAAAAAGGACTGAAGAACTACTGGGGCTACAACACCATCGCGTTCTTCGCCCCCGCCCGGCGCTACGCCCACAACCCGGACTTCGCGTTTTCCGAATTCAAGGAGATGGTCGCCCGGCTGCACGCGGCCAACCTCGAGGTGATTCTCGACGTCGTCTATAACCACACCGCCGAGGGCAACGAGCGGGGACCGACGATCTCGTTCAAGGGCATCGACAACTCCAGCTACTACCGCCTGCTGCCGGACCAGAAGCGCTACTACATCAACGACACCGGCACTGGGAACACGTTCAACCTCAGCCACCCGCGCGTGTTGCAGATGGTCACCGACAGCCTGCGCTACTGGGTGACCGAGATGCACGTCGACGGCTTCCGCTTCGACCTCGGCACCATCTTGGCGCGCGAGCCGAGCGGGTTCGACAGCACCAGCGGCTTCCTCGACGCCTGCATCCAGGACCCGGTGTTGAGCAAGGTGAAGCTGATCGCCGAACCCTGGGACTGCGGCCCCGGCGGCTACCAGGTCGGCGGCTTCCCGCCCGGCTGGGCCGAGTGGAACGACCGCTACCGCGACACCGTGCGGGCATTCTGGAAGGGCGACGAAGGGATCGCGTCGGAACTGGCCACCCGGCTCGCCGCGTCGGGCGACAAGTTCGACCATCGCGGCCGCCGCCCATGGGCCAGCGTCAACTTCATCACCGCGCACGACGGTTTTACGCTCAACGACATCGCCACGTACAACGACAAGCACAACGAGGCGAACGGCGAGGACAACCGCGACGGTTCGAGCAACAACATGAGTTGGAACTGCGGGGTCGAGGGGCCGACCGACGACCCGGCCATCAACGACCTTCGCGGACGGCAGATACGCAACATGATGGCGACCCTGGTGTTGAGCCAGGGCACGCCGCTGCTGGTGGCGGGCGACGAGTTCGGCCGCACCCAGGGCGGCAACAACAACGCCTATTGCCAGGACAGCGAGATCTCCTGGGTCGACTGGGGCCTGAAGGACAAGGGTGAGACGCTGCTGCGGTTCACCACCAAGCTGCTGGCGCTACGGCATCGGCTGCCGATCCTGCGTCGGGGCCGCTTCCTGACCGGCTCGCTGAACGAAAAACTCGGCGTGCACGACGTGCGCTGGATCAACGCCGGTGGCCACGACATGTCGCCGGAGGACTGGCAGGACGTCAACACGCGCTGCTTCGGCATGCTGATCGACGGCCGCGCCCAGGCAACCGGCATCGTCCGGTCGGCCACGGACGCGACGTTGCTGGTCGTATTCAACTCGTACCACGACTTGGTCGGCTTCACCCTGCCGCCGTGCGAGGGCGGCGACGGCTGGCTGTTGCTCGCCGACACCAACGCGCCAGACATCATGGGCGGCGAGTTCGCCAGCGGCGCGCAGTATCAGGTCACTGGCCGCTCGCTGCTGCTGTTCCAGCTTGCCACAGTGGTCGCGCATCTCGCGATCAAGACCATGCAGCCGGAACCGCTGCCAACCCCCGCTCCGGTCACGATCCCGGTGGCGGCGATTGCGTCGTTGCCCAAGCGGACCCGAACCAAGTCCTAGGTGGCCCAGTTCGGGGAGCGGCTATTGCTGCTCCTCGAACCCGGACTCGATCAGTGCGGTCATCGCCTCTAACGCCGCCACCGCCTGTGGCCCGCGCGCCGACAGCGTTAGCGTCGAGCCGAGACCCGCGCCCAGCATCATCAGGCCCATGATCGAACGCGCGGACACGCCAGGGTCGTCGGGGGCGGCATCACCGCGCACCTCGACCTCGGCATCGAATCGCTCGGCCATCGTAACCAGCTTGGCGGCGGCGCGGGCGTGCAGGCCGCGTTTATTGCGGATGGTGACCGAGCGCTCGATCGCCGAGCCGCCATCACTCAATCGGCGGTTCCGGCTTTGCGCAAGCTCCGCTCATGGCATGCGCCATTGCCCATCATCGAGTCGGGCCGCGCCTTGCAGTGCGGCATCACGTCGGACGCCGAGGTGATGTACTTGCGCCCGGCCGCCTGCACGCACTCGACCGCCTCGGCCAGCGGCATCAGGTAGCGGACCTTCGCGAGCTTCACCAGCATCGGCAGGTTGACGCCGGCCAGCACCTCGATGCCCGGTTTGGCCATCTGCGAAATGCACAGGTTGGACGGCGTTCCACCAAACATGTCGGTCATCATGACCACGCCGTCGCCCTGGTCGACCTGCTCGATCGCCGCATGGATTTCCTGGCGCCGCCGCTCATTGTCGTCGTCGGCGCCGATGCACACGGTCACCACGTTGGCCTGCGGGCCGACGACATGCTCCATGGCCGCGCGCAGTTCGACCGCGAGGCGGCCGTGGGTGACCAGAACCAAGCCAATCATGATTTCATGGCTCCTTCGAGCCGATCCACACCAATAGAGGAGAACCGGCCCTCACGGGCCAACTCACGATGCGACACGGAAACCCGCCACCTCGACTGTGACAGAGCTTCGCCCAGTTTCTCGACGATGCGCACGGATCGGTGGCGTCCTCCGGTGCAGCCAACCGCGATCGTCGCGTATTTCTTGCCCTCCGCCACGAAGCGGGGCAAGACCAACCCGAGCAGTCCGGTCAACCGATCGAAGAACGCCGCGAAATCCGCGTCTGCCTCGACGAACGCCGCCACGTCCGGGTCAAGCCCGGTTTGCGGTCGCAGAACAGGAACATAGTGCGGATTGGCGAGGAATCGCGCGTCGAACACCATGTCCGCCTCGCGCGGCAGCCCAGCGGGAAACGCGAACGACACCAAGTGGGGCACCAACTCCCGCGCGCCCGCCATTGGCGCGAACTGCTGCTCGATCCTGCGCCGCAACTCCGGCAACGGCAGGTCGGAGGTGTCGATCGTCAGGTCCGCCGCGTCCCACAACGGTGCGATGACCGCCTGTTCGGCCGCGATGCCGTCGCGGATCTGACCGCCGCCGCCGGCCAGCGGGTGTCGCCGCCGGGTTTCGGTGAACCGGCGCAGCAACGCCGCCTCGTCGGCCCATGCGAACACCAGGCACGGCTTCAGCGCCGGCTCCCGCCGCAGTGCGTCCAACGAGCAGACCAAGGCCTGCGCGTCGAACCCGGCGCTGCGCGCGTCAATGCCGATCGCCACCGGCGGCGCGCCCGGCTGCATCGCCCGCCGCGCCAGGGCGTCGATCAACGCCAGCGGCGGGTTGTCGACCGCCTGGTAGTTCAGATCTTCCAGCACCCGCAGGATGCTGGCCTTCCCCGCCCCCGACAGGCCGCTGACCAGCACCACCCGGTGCGGCGGCTCATCGCTCATGCGGCGAACGCGCCCGCCAGCTGGCTCGTCCGGCCGCACGCGCAGTCCAGCGCCAGCCGCACCCGCGCGACGGCGGACGCGGCGGAGGGATCAACATGGATCATCGGCACATCCAACGCGGGATGGCGACGGGGTTCCGGCAACCGGTCCGCACGGGTGTCCAACTCGGCAATGACGGCCACCGGCACGGTCGCCACGAACGCCAGGCGAAAGATGCCGCAACCGCGGACTTCAAGCAGCCCGGCGAGCGCCATCGGCGCCGAGGCCCGGCCCTCGACCAAGATCACCTGGTCGTCCGCCACAAGGCTGAAACCCGCGTCGACCAGCCGAAGCAGGAGGTCGCTCTTGCCGCAGCCGGGCTTGCCTATCAGCAACACGCCGGCTCCATCCAAGGCGGCACAACTCGCGTGCAGGCGCATCGGCGGACCATGATCGGTTCACGCCTTCGATGGAAGCCTCTTGCGCGCGGCGGCGGGCCGCTCCGCGCGGACGCCACCGAGCAGGTGACCGATCGACTGCAACGCCGGTACCCGGTCGCAGACGATCTTGGCGATTGCCAGCAACGGCACCGCCAGGAAGGCGCCGGCGACCCCCCACATCCAATGCCAGAAGAACAGGCTCACGATCACCAGCACGGGGTTCAGCGTGAACCGGCGGGCGAGCAGCATCGGCGTCACGGTCTCGCCCTCGATCACATGGATGACGAGGTAGATCGCCGGCGGCAGCAACGCCTGCAGCAACGAGCCACCGCTGAACACGCCGACGAAGAAGAACACCACGACACCGGTCAGCGGCCCGAGGATCGGCACGTAGTTCAGCAGGAACGCGAGCGTCCCCCACAGCAGCGGGTTCGGCATGCCGAGCGCCCACATCTGCAGGCCGTTGCCGAGGCCGACCAGCAGGTTCATCGCGGTGATCGTCAGCAGATAGCGGGAGACGTTGCGCTCGATCTCGTCGGCGATCTCGACCACCGCCCGCTTGTCGGCCCATTGCGGCGTCACCTCGACCAAGCGGCGCAGCAGGCTACCGCCCGAGGCGAGCAGGAAGAACAGCGTCACGAGCAACGTCAGCGCGCTGCCCAGCGCCGCCCCGGTGCGGGTCAGCACCGATACGCCGACGCCGCCGAAGCTGGACGGCGCCCGCATGCTGACCGTGGCCGAAGAGTCCGCCCCCGACCCGCCTCCGCCGCCGCTGAAAAAGCCCTCGAGTTGCTCGACTCCGTGGCGGCCCTGGTCGAGCAGCGGCCCGACCCAGGCGAACCGCTCCTGCAGTTTCGGCAGGCTTTCTGGGATCTTGGCGATCCAGTTGGAGGCCGGCACCGACAGCGCCGCAGCGACCAGGCTGAAGATCGCGAACAGCAGCAGGATTAGCAGCAGCGCCGCGAGCGCGTCGGGCAGCCGCAGCCGGTTCGTCAGGAACCGCTTGGCCGGCGTCAGCAGCAGGTTCAGCACCAGCGCGAACAGGATCGGCAGGATGATCGGGGCCGCGACGTACAGCGCCGCCAGCACGGCGAGCGTCGCCAGCACGGCAACCGCGATTCCACCCCTCGCCGGCGTCGAAGCATCGTTCATCGAATTGGCATCCATCGCGTCGTGGTAGCGGCCCTGGGCGGAAATGGCGAATGCTGGTGAGCGGTTCGGTCGCACAGATGTGACGATCCGCGGGTCAACCCCGGTTTCACTCTCGCGTAGCCGCCCGCATCGCCTGCAAACGGAGGACATCGCGTGGACGAACAGACGTGGCTCTGGCTGACCTGCATCATCATGCTGCTTGCGTCCGCCGTGATTTTCACGATGGGCAAGAAGCGCACGCCCGGCGAGGAGATGCAGACGATCCTGCATGGCCTGGTGCCGATCGTGGCAGCCTGCTCGTATTTCGCGATGGCGACCGGCCAGGGTGGCATCCATCTGGGCGCCGCCGCCCCGGGCGGACGCGAGTTCTTGTGGGCGCGCTACGCCGATTGGACGTTCACCACGCCGATGCTGTTGCTGGCGCTCTCAGGCACCGCGATGCACTCGGGCCTGCGCCGCGGTGGGGCCATCTACGGGCTGATCGGGTCGGACGTGCTGATGATCCTGACCGCCCTGTTCTTCGGCCTTAGCGAGGTCGCCTGGATCAAGTGGACCTGGTTCCTGGTCTCCTGCCTCGCGTTTCTCGGCGTCTACTACGTGATGTACGCGCAGTTGATGGAGGAGAACGCGCGCGAGAAGCCGCATGTGCAGTCGGTCTACCGCCGTGACGCGCTCCTGCTGGCGGTGGTGTGGTTCTTATACCCGATTGTGCTGGCGCTCTCGCCGGACGGCCTCGGAACTATCAGCGCGACCGCTGGAGTGGCGCTGATCGCAATCCTCGACATCACCGCCAAGGTCGTCTTCGGCATACTGTCGACGGTGTCCGACACCCAGCTGACCGACGAGCAGCTGCAGGAGCCGGGCACGCGTGATGCGGGCCGGTTCACCACCACCGTGCGCCCGGTCGCGGCCGAGTAGTCCCGCGTGGGGTCGGGCACGCTCGCGGCGTTGGCGGCGATCATCGTCCTCGGCGTGCCGCACGGCGCGCTGGACGGCGAGATCGCCCGGCCGCTGACCCGCCCCCGCGCCGGCCGTTTCTGGTTCCTGGCATTTGCCGTGCCCTACCTGGCGTTGGCGGCGGCCGTGTTGCTGACCTGGCGCGCGGCCCCGGTCGTCACCCTACTCGGGTTTCTCGCCATCTCCGTCTCGCATTTTGGGACGGAGGACGCGCCCGGCGCCAGCTGGCTCGCGACCTTGGTGCGGGGTGCCGCGCCAATCGCGCTGCCGCTGCTGGCCCAGCCGATCGCGACGTTGCGTGTCCTCTCGGTGATCGCCTGCGCGCCGGCGCCTGAGTGGCTGGTCGGGCTCGCATGGGTGTGGGCGGTGGCCGGCGCGCTGTTTGTGTGGCGCCACGCGAGCCGGGCCGAGACTGTCGAGTTAGCGGGAATTGCAGCCTTATCCATCGCCCTGCCACCGCTGGTCGCGTTCGCGCTCTACTTCGTTGGCTTGCACGCCCGTCGGCATACGGCGGCCCTGATCGCCAGTAGGCTGGCACCGCGTGTGACGAACTGGTCCACCGCCATGCGGCATGCGACTCCGGTTACGGCGTTGACCATCGCCATCGGCGGGCTGTTGTGGCCGTTCTACCCCGGCGCCGCGCCGGACCGGCTCCTGATGCTAACCATCCAGGGACTGGCGGCGCTGACCGTGCCGCACATGGCGCTAGACCATCTCGCTCAGGCCGCCGCCTTGGGCAGTCGTAACACCAGCCGCGCCCCGATGACGTGCCCGCCGTCGTCGCGCCGGTTCTCCGCGATCAGGCTGCCGCGCAAGGCCACCGCGATCTGACGGCTGATCGACAGGCCAAGGCCGGAGTGCTGACCGAACGATTCTTCGGTCGGTCGCTCGGAGTAGAACCGCTCGAACACGTGCTCCAGTCGGCCCTCCGGGATGCCCGGCCCGCCATCCTCGACCGCAACCTCGACCATCGACCCAGCGTCGGTCGCAGACAACCCGACCCGGCCACCGGGTGGCGAGAAGCTCTTCGCGTTGGCCAGCAGGTTGCGGAGCAGTTGCACCAGCCGGCCCTCCACCGCCTGTATCCGCAACGACCCGCCCGCGAGTGTCACGTCCAGGTGCGGATCCTCGTCGTCGCGGGTCGCCTCGTCGATGTCGGCCAGCGTGGTCAGGATCGCCCCCACGTCGACCGGCTCGGTCGTCACGCGCGACAGCTCGGCGTCGATTCGCGAGGCGTCGCTGATGTCGCTGATCAGCCGGTCCAGCCGGCCGACGTCCTCGGCGATGATCGCCGACAGCCGCCGCTGCTTGGTTGGATCGTCGATCCGCCGCAACGTCTCGATCGCAGAACGGATCGAGCTGAGCGGGTTTTTGATCTCGTGCGCCACGTCGGCGGCGAACCGCTCGATCGCGTCCATCCGGTCCCACAGCGCGCGCGCCGAGCCGTCCAGCGCGTGCGCCAGCTCGCCGACCTCGTCGGTGCGTCTCATCAGCGAGCGCGGCACCTCCTCCGACCGGCCGCGCCCCTCGTGCATCCGCTCCGCGGCATCCGCCAGCCGCAGGATCGGCCGGGCGATCGTCAGCGAGAGATACCAGGACAGCAGCACCGTCAGGGCCAGCGCCAGCGCGAACAGGGCGAGGATGGTCAGGCGCACCGCCAGCAGGCTGTCGTCCACCTCGCGCGCCTCGCGGGTCAGCAGGATGATGCCGACGGTGTGCTTGGCCCGCGCCACCGGCTCGGCCACCGTGATCAGCAGCCGGTCGTCCTGGGTGCGGCGGATGTACGGCGGCATCTCGCGGGCCTGGTCGGCGCCGGAGAGCTTGACCTCCTGCTTCACGTCCGGCTGCCAGTCGGGGCCGGCGGCGCTGGGCCCGCTGTCGAGCGGTGTCTGCGGATGTGGAAACAGCCCTAGCACGCTGTCGTAGGCGCGGCCGATCGCGCCGACCATCTGACCGCGCTCGACCGGCGGCGGCAAGGGGATCTCCCGCGCCTGTCCCTCGCCGTCGTCGCGCAGCCGGCTGTTGGCGACCAGCGTGCCGTCCGGCCCATACAGCTTGGCCTGTGTGCCGGGGCTGGGATCGGTCAGCCGCCGCAGCAGGCCGCGCGCGGTTTGCGGTTCCAGGCGCGGCGTCGCGTCGGGCTCGAGCCGCACCGCCGCCTCGCCAAGCGCGCCGGCGTAGATGCGCGCCTGCTCGCGCAACGTGCCGACCTCGGCGCGCAACAGCCCGTCCTGGTACTGGTCGAGGTAGAGGACCGCCGCCAGCAACAGCACCAGCGGCACGAGGTTGACGAGCAGGATGCGCCGCAGCAGCGGCGAGGCGAGTCGGACGCCCCGCCGGCGGGGGCGGGTCGGGGCCTTGGTCGCCGGGAGCGGGATGAGCGCGTCAGGCATCGCGGTAGCGGTAGCCTATGCCGTATAACGTTTCGATGTGATCGAAATCGTCGTGGATCGCGCGAAATTTCTTTCGTACCCGTTTTATGTGGCTGTCGATCGTGCGGTCGTCGACGTAGATGTTCTCGCCGTACGCCGCATCGATCAGCTGGTCGCGCGAACGCACCATTCCGGGGCGCGAGGCCAGCGTCTTGATCAGCAGGAACTCGGTCACCGTGAGCTGGATCGAGGTGCCCTTCCAGGTGCACTGGTGGCGCGTCTCGTCGAGGGTCAGTTCGCCGCGCACGATCACCGCGTGGCCCGGCGCCTGCGCGCCCTCCGCCCGCGTCACGTCGTGTCGCCGCAGCAGCGCCTTGATCCGCTCCAGCAGCAGCCGCTGGCTGAACGGCTTGGTGATGTAATCGTCTGCGCCCAGCCGCAGGCCCATCAGTTCGTCGACCTCCTCGTCCTTGGAGGTCAGGAAGATCACTGGCACCGTCAGCTTGGCGCGCAGCCGCTGCAGTAGCTCCATGCCGTCCATGCGCGGCATCTTGATGTCGAGCACGGCGAGGTCGACCGGCCGCGCGATGATGCCTTGCAACGCGCTCTCGCCGTCGGTGAAGGTGCGGACCTGGTAGCCCTCGGCCTCCAGCGTCATCGACACGCTGGTCAGGATGTTACGGTCGTCGTCGACCAAGGCGATGGTCTGCTTCATTGGCGGTGTCGTCCGGGGTGCGTCCACGCGATATAGGTGCTGCGGGATTGTGGCCGAACAGTGGGAGTTCGATGGACGATTTTGCTCTGGAGGCGCGGCTGCTGTTGCGGGCGGCGCGGGTCGGCACCCTGGCGACACAATCGGCCGGGCAGCCGTTCGCGGGGCTGGTCACGCCGGCGACCGACCCGGGCGGCGCGGTGCTGATGCTGCTGTCCGACATGTCCGAGCACACACGCCACCTGCGGGCCGACGGCCGGTGCGCGGTCATGGTGGCGGGCGAGCCAACCGAGGCCAACCCGCAAACCGCCCCTCGGCTGACCGTGCAGGGGCGTGCCGCGATCACTGCCGCGCCCGAGATGCGCGCCCGCTGGTTGGCCGCCCACCCGTACGCCGGATTTTACGCCGACTTCACCGATTTCAACGTGTGGCGGATGGTGCCCGAGGCCGGCCACTTCATCGGCGGTTTTGCGCGCGCGTTCCGGCTTGGCGCGGATGAATTGGGTGCGGCCGATACGGTCGCGCCGGCGGCGGCCGAGATCATGGCGCACTGCAACGCCGACCACGCCGACACGATGGCGCGGCTGGCCGGCGGCGGGGGCGGTTGGACGATGGTCGCGGTCGACGCCGACGGCTGCGACCTGTCCAACGGCGACGTTTCCAAACGCGTCGCTTGGCCCGAGCCGGTGGACGGCGGCAACGGGGTGCGGACGGCGCTGATCCGGCTGGCGCGCGCGGCCCGCCTGTAAACTCGGGTCCGGCCGCGCTATCTGGCGCGCATGGACGACATGCTGCGCGGCTTTTGGTATCTGGCCCGGGTCGGGGCGACCGTGAAACGCGGCGGAACGGCGCCGGTGACGCTGCTCGGCGAGCAGCTGCTGCTCGGCCGCCGCGCCGACGGCGGCGTGTTCGCGTACGCGGACTCCTGCCCGCATCGCGGGATGCCGCTGCGTGAGGGCACGTTCGACGGCTCGACGCTGCAGTGCTGCTTCCACGGCTGGGCGTTCGACAGCGCCGACGGCCGCTGCACCTCAATCCCGTCGGTGGTGGAGGATGCCGAGCCGGGCCGGTTTCGGTTGCGCGGCTATCCGGCGCGCGAGGTGCAGGGCAACATCTGGGTGTTCATGCCGCGCCCGGGCCCGCTACCCGACCCGCTGCCGGACACCATCCCACAGGTTGAGTATTTCGGCACCAGTGCGCCGCGCACCGCCGTCACGATGCGGTTCCCGTGCGGGGTCGACCTAGCCGCCAGCGGCTTCTTCGACCCGGGACACCCGGCATTCGTCCACACCTCGCGCTGGTGGCGATCCAAGCCGGTCGGCAGCCTGCGGATCAAGGAGAAGGCGTTCACGCCCGACGGTTTCGGGTTCGCCATGGCGCGGCATCCGGTCAAGGGCGGCGGGCTGCCGTACAAGCTGCTCGGGGGCGACGTGCATGCCGAAATCCGCATCTCGCTTCCCGGCATCCGCACCGAGTTCATCCAGGGCCGCCGCCATGCCGCCTACGTGCTGGCCGCCGCGACCCCGGTCAACGAGCGCGAGACCGACGTGCATTATTGCATCTACTGGACCCCGCCGTGGCTGACGCCGCTAACGCCATTGGTGCGTTTGGCGGTGGCAGACTTCCTGGGCCAGGACCGCGAGGTGGCGGCGCGGCTGGCGGGCAATCCGAATCTGCCGCCGCAGTTGTTCGTGGGCGACGCCGACACGCAAATTAAGTGGTACCTACGCCTGAAGAAGGAGTTCCTGGCCAGCGTCGCCGAAGGCCGGCCGTTCCTGAACCCGCTGCGGGCGCAGACGCTGCGCTGGAAGAGCTGAGACCGACGTCCGCGCCTTGCCGGGACTAAACACCTAGACTTGGACTCGGGGCCGGGGAGGGGTGACCGTCTCGGCGCTCGGCTGGAATCAGTTGGTTGTATATAAGAAAGACGAAGCTCAAAAGCCGGAGGCTCCCCCAAAAGCCTGATGATCAAGAACAATTAGGTTTGGTCCTGGGCTGCCGACACTGACCAAAACTTGAGACTTCCGCAGAATGGTAATAAAGCTGAGCGCTAGCAAGTTATTCCGATTGAAAGTGTGACAGGAAACCACCTTGCCGAGTTGACGGCCATCCACAGCGGGTCTTTATTGCGCTTAGCCGAACTGAGCGAGTGCATGCGTCAGTTCTCGCAAGCTTTTGAACGCTGTCTTTTCCAGCACGGCCCGCACTTGAGAGCGAACCGTCGTAACGCTCGTACCTCGTCGTGCCGCGACGACTTCGGCCGTCAGCCCGGCGCACAGTTCAATGGCGACCTCGGCTTCCGCCGTCGTAAGGCTGAAGATTGATGCCACATACGACAGGCTGAGGGCTTCGGAGCGGTCCAGGTCGCGGGACAGCAGCATGGCGCTGCCTTTCACCGTACCCTGCTCCGGCGTGGACGCCGTTCGGGGCAGCCACAATGGCAGCGGCATTACGAGGATGGCTAGCGGTTTGCGCCCTGTGCCTCTGGGAATGCGTGCCGTACCACCCGAACCGACACCAGCCGTGACCTCTTGAACGAACGCCAGGACAATATCAGCCGTTCGCTTGTGCCGAATGGATAGACGAACATCTGCACTAGATTTCGGTCCGAGCCGGACGAACTCAAGCCCTGCTTCCGAGGCTATCAAGACCTCGGCGGGGCGGTTGACGTCCGTCGCTGTCATCATCGCGTCCACCACGATGATCGGCAGCGTCAGCGCGTCCAGCGTCGCCCGCGCGCGTGTCAGCCGCGCCCCGGCCTCCGCAAGCAAACCACCAAGTTGTAAAGACCGTCGAATGTGAGGCACTAGGCGAGCGAAGTCTCGCCGATCCTGATCAGTGAAGTCGGGAGCCCATTGGGATCGCAACATCGACAGATGAACGCGACCTGCTCGCCCCACCTGAGGAGCTACGAATAGACCATGGTGGGTGCCAAGCGAGCGTCCGAAATCCCGGTAAAAACGGCTTTCGGCCAGCTCAGCGTCAGGTAGCATCTCGGACCCGAGCCAGACACGCTCCATCGCATTTGGGTTCAGGCCTATCAACGCCCGCGACGCCACAAGCCACGGGTCGTCTACGTGGAATTGGACTGCGTAGTCCGCCATCGCTTTGGTCGGCATGCCAGAGGTGTCGAGCATCTCGGGTGCAGGGCCGTGGCGAGGCATGAGGAACATGTTGCCAATATGCGAGTCGAAGCGGGCGCGAAGGGTCGCCCCGACCTGAGTCCAGTTCATCTCGCCCGATGTGACGGCGTAGATGGCCTCGATGGACCGCACGTCGTGTGCAACGGACTGCCGAGTTACCATTTTCCCCTAAAGCTTGAGAGCCCCCTAATTGGGACCGTCAAATAGTTTTCGATCGTCCTCACTTTTGAGGATAACGCAACCTCAACAGCATGTTGTAATGCCCTCGGACCACAAATTCAGGCACGCTTGTCGTGCCGGGAGACTTCAATGATGACAAAGTGTTTCAAATAGGAAGAGCGGATATGAAGATCAATCTCGTCAGCGCGTTCGGCTTAGCCGCATGGTGTGTAGCTAGTTCAGTAGCAATCGCGGCGGAAGGGAGTCCGGTTCTCAGTTCTGCTGTTATCCCGACATCATCTACCGTCTCGCGCTTTTTGGACAGTGTCAACCCCAGATATGCGGCAAACGCCTGCACTGAGGGATCATTGCCGCAGTGCGCAAATGGATATGAATATAACTGTATAGCCGGTGCATGGATATCTAGTGGCATTAAATGCGGTCACTAGTTGATCGCGAAGTTCGGATGCTGATGTGCTGAGCGCCTTGATTATACTAATCTCTACGTGTCTATCCATCCGATTTGCGTCGGCACACGGATTAATACTGGAACGCCATCTCGTTCGGACCATTGGAGAGCAAAATCCATAGACATTCGACCGCAGAGTGCTCGTGGACCTTGACGATGATCGCTTTTCGTTTGATGACAACCATCGAAAAGGTTTCTTACCTATGGGCGAGAACTATGTCGCTGGCTTCGGCGCTGACTTCATAGTTCTCTTCCAGGGTACTAAACAATGGTGGATTGATAGGTCTACAGGACAACGGCATGGCGATGCATTTGATCCGAGCGGCTCTGTATCGAGCGCTCGAGATCAATGCAGCCAAGGCACAGAGCATCAAATGTTTTTCGAGAGGAGTGTCCCTCTTTTTGGACTTTATCCTCCCCGGGATAAACGAGTGCACACCGTGATAAGGCAATGGGGCCAATTCGGCGCACTATTAGGGCTCACCGCTCTATGTTCGTGTTCCACAGGTGAAATCACGTCGGTACCTTTTACATTAGTCGACATGGCCATAGGTATCGGCACCGCAGGAACAGTCGACTCTGACTTTGCCGGCAAAATCAGACGTGCAATCGATGATCCGACTTCGAAATCCACTGTTCCTGCTGCTCCACCCCGACCCGATCCGGAGGCATACAAACTTGTGTGCAAAGGAACGACCAACGGGACCGGCGAAGACAACACCTACAGCACTGGATTTCAGATTGACTTCCTAATCGAACCAACGAGCGGGCGTTTCCGAGTCAAAAATGATCAATCACTGTGGGCATGGACCATATTAGATCCAATTAGAACATCGGGTTCTCTCGCTCCAAATTCCTACAACGATATTATCCTCGCGCATAAAGTGCGCAATGTCGGAATCAACCATTCCGATGACAAGATAACAATCAATGACATTTTAGGCCTAAGGGCAGACTTGAGTGAGATAAACGGCAGCTGGTTTGTTGAAGGACCTCAGCTCGGCGCTAGAAGCCGTGACTACCATGGGAGTTGTGTGAGGCCTTCCACCTAAGACTTGCCTGACATCTGTTCAGCGGCTTCAGTTCAAGCTTCATCAGCTCAAAATATTAAGGGTCTTCGAGCAGGTTAAGCATGTCACGGTCGAGGCGAGCCGGCTGGCTGGCTGAGCGCCTAGGTCAGGACGTGCGTGTCGAGCAGGAGCCGCGTCAGTGCCCTTCGAAAGCGTCTAGCAGATCCTTCGGAAGTGGCGCGTCGAAATCGGCGGGCACACTCACCATACCGGCGAGACGGCCGAGCACACGTTTCTGGGCAGGGGGCAGCGCCACCAACGGCACTAGCCGGGCGACCGGCTTGCCTGCGCGGGCGATGACGATCTTCGCCCCGGCAGCTACTTCGTCGACCGACTTCGAAAAATGAGTTTTGGCAGCATGTATGTTGACGGTCTGCATAGAGCTCTGATTGGACTAAGGTTAGTCTGGTCATACGCTCGGACCAGTAAGTCAGCAATGTCCAACGCGACCCGTGTCAATCGAGCCCCGCGTCCGCCCGCGATCCCAGCGCGATGCTGGTCCAGTCCAGCTCGCCCTGCCCGCGCGCCATCGCCGCCAAGAACCGGTCCCTGAGCAGGCTTGCGAACGGCAACGGCACGTCGCTCTCCTGCCCCGCCGCCAAGGCGAGCCCGACGTCCTTGGCGCCCAGCGCCAGCCGGAACCCCGGTGGCGAGAACGCGCGGTCCAGGATGAACCGGCCGTAGTTGGCGTAGATCGGCGACGCCAGGATCGTCTGACTGATCATCGCGTGGAACGCCCGCGCGTCGACGCCACGCTTTTCCAGCAGGGCAAACGCCTCGCTCATCGCCTCCATGGCCGACGCGATCAGGAAGTTGCCGGCGATCTTGCCCGCGACCGCGCCGTCCGGCTCGGCGCCCAGGTCGAACACGCCCTGGCTCAGGTCGGCCAGCACATGCTGTCCTCGTTCCTTGGCCCGGTCGCTGCCGCTGAGCATCACCCAGAGCTTGCCGCTGGCCGCCGCCTCGGGCCGGCCGAACACTGGTGCGGCCAGCCAGTTGCCGCCGACCGCCGCGTGCGCCGCCGCCAGGTCGCGGGCCAAGGCGACCCCGATCGTGCTGGTCGAGATGTGCAGCCCGCCGCCGAGCCGCGCCAAGAACCCGTCCGGCCCGCGCGTGACGCTGTCGAGCGCCGCGTCGTTGGCGACCATGGTCACGACGATGCCGCCCGGCTCGACCGCCTCGGCCGGTGTGGCGGCACGCACCGCGCCGGCGGCGACCAGTGGCTCGGTCGCGGCCGGGCTGCGGTTCCACACCCGCACCGTGTAGCCCTTTGCCAGGAGCTGGTGCGCCATGCCCGACCCCATGCCGCCCAACCCGATGACCGCGACCGTCTCGACCATGGCTCCGTCCCCCGAATGCACGCCCGTCATGCCGCCGGGGCTTTCCGGGGGCAACAGTTACGCATATCGTTTGGCGCAAGCTGCGCGCTGGCGCGGTCAACAAGTAATCGAGGGATCACATCCACATGCTCAAGCGGACTCTGTTCGCTGGTGCCGCCGTCGCGGCGCTAGCCACTTTCGCGACCGCCGCTCCGGCGTGGGCCGACATCAAGGTTGCCACCGCCGGCCCGATCACCGGCGAATACGCGGCGTTCGGCGCGCAGCTGAAGCTGGGCGCGCAACAGGCGGTCGACGACATCAACGCCAAGGGCGGCGTGCTCGGCCAGAAGCTGAGCCTCGAGGTCGGCGACGACGCGTGTGACCCGAAGCAGGCCGTTTCGGTCGCCCAGAAGTTCGCCGGCGACGGGGTCAAGTTCGTGGCCGGGCATTTCTGCTCGTCGAGCTCCATCCCGGCCAGCAAGGTCTACACCGAGGAGGGCATCCTGCAGATGTCGCCCGCCTCGACCAACCCGAAATACACCGACGAGGGCGGCCCGCTGACGTTCCGCCTGTGCGGCCGCGACGACCAGCAGGGTGCCGTCGCCGGCCACACGCTGGCGACCGAGTTCAAAGACAAGAACATCGCGATCCTCCACGACAACTCGACTTACGGGAAGGGCATCGCCGACCAGACCAAGAAGTTCGCCAACGCCGAGGGCAAGAAGGAGGTGCTCTACACCGCCTATGTCCCCGCCGAGCACGACTATTCGGCGCTGGTGTCGCGGCTGAAGGAGGCCAAGGTCCAGGTCGTCTACCTCGGCGGCTACCACCCCGAAGTCGGCCTGATCGCGCGGCAGGCCAAGGAGCAGGGGCTCGACGTCCAGGTGCTCGGCCCGGACAGCCTGGACACGAAAGATCTGTGGCCGATCACCGGCGACGCCGGCGAGGGGCTGCGGTTCACCTTCCCGTCCGACCCGCGCAATCGCGCGACCGCGGCTGACGTGGTGAAGGAGTTCAAGGCCAAGAACGAGGACCCAGAGGGCTACACGCTCTACACCTACGCCGCGATGCAGGTGTGGGCGGCGGCGGCCAACAAGGCCGGCAGCACCGACAGCGACAAGGTCGCCAAGGTGCTGAAGTCGGACGGGCCGTGGACCTCGGTGCTGGGCAGCGCCACGTTCGACGACAAGGGCGACCCTCAGAAGCCGGACTACGTCTGGTACGCCTTCCACGCCGGCAACTATAAAGAGATGTGATTCGCTTCCGCCCGGCTCCCGCGAAGGAGCCGGGCGGGCCTGCTACGGCACGAGCACCGCGCGGCCGACCACCTTGCCGGCCCGCAGCTCGTCCAGCACCGCGTTCGCCTCGTCCAGCTTCCGGCGGGTGGTCGGCACGCGGGCGACCGGTCGGCTCCGGACCAGATCCATCAGCCCGCGCAGTTCGGCCAGTGTGCCGACGTACGAGCCCTGGATCGTGATGGCCCGCGACGCGATCGGCGGCAGCGGGATCGTCAGCTCGCCGCCGATTAACCCGACCAGCACCAGCTTGCCGCCCTTCTTCAGCGCCGCGAGGCCGAGTCGAACCGTGTCCGGCGAGCCCACGAAGTCGATCACCGCGCGCACGCCAGGCAGCGGTTCGCCGCCGTCGACGGCCGCGAGTGCCCCCAGCCGCAGCGCCGCCGCCCGCTTGTCCGGGTCGATGTCGACCACGACCGCCCCGCGCCCGCCCATGGCGGCCAGCAACGTCAGGCACATCAGGCCGAGCCCGCCCGCGCCGATCAGCACGATCTCCTCGTCACGCAGGATCGCCGGGTCGATCTTGCGCAGCGCGCTGAACGTGGTCAGTCCCGAACAAGCATACGGCGCGGCGATCTCGGGCGGCATGTCGCCGAACTCGAGCAGGTAGCGCGGATGCGGCACGACGACGTGGGAGGCGTAACCCCCGTCGCGAAAGATGCCGACGAAGCGGGGCGTCAGGCAGTACGGCTCCTCGCCGCGTTGGCACGTCTCGCAGACGCCGCAGCCGATCCACGGATACACCAGCCGCTGCGAGCCGACCGTGACACCTTCCACATCCGGCCCGGTGGCGACCACGGTTCCGACGATCTCATGCCCCATCGCCAGCGGCAGCGTCACCCCACGGTCGGCCATCCGCAGCCGCTTGCCGCCACCGAGGTCGTAGTGGCCCTCGCAAATGTGCAGGTCGCTGTGGCAGACGCCGGCCGCGTCGACGGTAAGGAGCACCTCGGTCCCGGCCGGCACCGGCGTCGGCCGCTCCAGCCGTTCCAATGCCGCGTTCCACGCTGTCACGGAGTAGCTGCGCACGATGTCTCCTTCCGGTTGACGCGGCGGGCGACCGTCGCCGACAGTGCGCCCGCCTAACCACCAAAAACATTACGGGGAACTCGATGTCCAAGAACCTGCTCGCGGCGGCCTGCCTCGCCGTCATCCTGCCTGCTGCCGCCCACGCGGAACAGCACAAGATCGGCCTGAGTGTGGCGACGCTGGCCAACCCGTTCTTCCAGGGCATGACCAAGGGTGTGGTCGCCGGCACCGCCAAGTATCCCGACCTCCAGCTGCTCAACACCAGCGCCAACGGCGACGCCAACACCCAGGCGACGCAGGTGCTCGATCTGATCAACCAGGGCGTCTCGGCGCTGATCCTGAACCCGATCAGCGCCGACGCGATCGTGCCGGTGGTCAAGCAGGCCAACAAGAAAGGCATTCCGGTGTTCACCCTCGATCGTGGCGCCGCGTGCGGCGAGTGCCAGGTGAACTTCCTCGAGACCGACAACATCGCCCTCGGCAAGGAGGGTGCCGACTTCATCGCCGCCCGGCTGAAGGAGCGCTACGGCTCGATCAAGGGCAACGTGGTCGACCTCGAAGGGCTGCGCGGCACCACCGCCGGCGACGCCCGGGAGAAGGGGTTTTCGGATGAGTTCGACGTGCTGTCGAAAGCCAACCCGGAGCTAAAACTGGTGGCGCGGCAGGCGGCCGACTTCGACGCCGACAAGGGGTTTAACATCATGACACAGCTGCTCGCCGCCAACGGCCAGATCGACGCGGTGTTCAACGGCAATGACGACAACGCGGTCGGCGCCATGCGCGCGATCAAGCAGGCCAACCGGTTCAAGCCGATCGGCGACAAGGGCCACACCGTCGTCGTCGGCATCGACGGCACCGAGCAGGCGCTGACCGCGATCCGCAACGGCCAGATGGACGCGACGCTGTCGCAAAACCCGCTGACCATGGCCGGCCAATCGGTCGCCTACGTCGAGCAATACCTCCATGGCGACAAGTCGATGCCGCAGCACCAGTACTGGCCGCACCTGCTGCTGACCAAGGACAACATCGACGGCGCCGCGGCCAAGTCGTACGGCTTGTGGGGCGACGAGGTCACCAAGGGCCAGTAACGCCCGATGGCGGCGCTGCTCGAGATGCGGGGGATCGAGAAAGGGTTCCCCGGCGTGCGGGCGCTGTCCGACGTCGGCGTGACGCTCGACCGTGGCGAGGTGCTTGGCATCGTCGGCGAGAACGGCGCCGGCAAATCGACGCTCATGAAAGTGTTGGCCGGCGTGTACGGTGCCGATGCAGGGCAGGTGCTGCTGGACGGCCAGCCGTTCGCGCCGCGCCGGCCGCGCGACGCGCTGGACCAGGGCATCCTCGTCATCCACCAGGAGCTGAGCCTGGTGCCGGACCGCTCGGTGGCCGAGAACGTCTTCCTCGGCCACCTGCCGCGGTATCCGACCGGCTTCGTCCGCACCGCCGTGATGCACCGCGCGACCGAGGCGCTGCTGCGGCGGGTCGGGTTGTCGATCTCGCCCGCCACGTCGGTCCGCCACCTCGGCATCGCCCAGCGCCAATTGGTCGAGATCGCGCGCGCCCTGTCGCGAAAAGCGCGGCTGATCGTGATGGATGAGCCGACGGCGACCCTCACCATCGCCGAGCAGCGCATCCTGTTCGCGACCATCGCGACGCTGAAGGCCGAGGGCGTCGGCATCGTGTTCATCAGCCACCATCTCGAAGAGATCTTCGAAGTCTGCGACCGGGTAACGGTGATGCGCGACGGCCGCACGGTCGAGACGCGCGCCGTCGCCGACTGGACCGAGGCCGCATTGATCCAGGCGATGGTCAACCGCCCGATCGGCGACATGTTCCCGGCCCGCGACGCCCGGCTCGGCGAGACGCTGCTGGAAATCGCCAACCTCGGTCTGCCGGGGCGGTTCGAAAACGTGTCGTTCTCGGTCCGCGCCGGTGAGGTGGTCGGCCTTGGCGGCCTGATGGGCGCGGGTCGGACGGAGGTTTTGCGCGCCCTGTATGGCGCCGACCCCGCCGCGTCGGGCACGGTGCGCGTCGGCGGCAAACCGTTGCGCGCCCGCAACCCACGTGCGGCCATCGCCGGCGGCGTCGCCCTGGTGCCGGAAGACCGCAAGGCGGAGGGCCTGATCCTGCCGTTTTCCGTCCGCCGCAACATCGCCCTGTCGACCCTCGGCCGGCTCGCCTGGCTCCGCACGTTCCTGGCTGGCGGACGGATCGACCGCCTGGCGCGCCGCGCGGTCACCGAGCTGCGCATCCGCACCCCCGGCGTGCAGGAGGCGGTCCGCAACCTGTCCGGCGGCAACCAGCAGAAGATCGTGCTCGGTCGCGCCCTGACGACCCAGCCCAAGGTGTTCCTGCTGGACGAGCCGACGCGCGGCATCGACGTCGGCGCGAAGGTGGAGGTCTACCGGCTGATCGGCGACCTGGCCGAACAGGGGGCGGCGGTGCTGGTGGTGTCGTCGGACATGCTGGAGCTGCTCGGCCTGTGCGACCGCATCGTGGTGATGCGGACCGGGCGCGTCGCCGGCACGTTGGCCCGCGCAGAGTTCAGCCAGGAGCGGGTGATGGCGTTGGCGGCGTTGGGTTGATGTGGGGACTCGTCGCGGTCCGCCGCGCGCTGAACGAGCTGACGATCGTGGTCGGCTTCGTCGCGATCTCGTTGTATCTCGCGGTGACCACGCCGGCGTTCCTGACCGTGGCGAACGTCCTGTCGATCCTGCTGGCCAGCTCGCTAATCGGGATCGTCGCGGTCGGCGAGACGTTCGTGATCGTGACCGGCGGCATCGACCTGTCGGTCGGCTCGGTCGTCGCGTTTACCGGCGTGATCGCCGGGCTGGCGGTACACGCCCACATCCCGGTGTCGCTCGCGGTCGCGATCGGCGTCGGCACCGGGGCGCTGTGCGGCCTATTTGTGGCGTTCGCGGTCACCGTGCTGGCGATGAGCCCGTTCATCGTGACCTTGGCGGTGCTGGCGATGGCGCGCGGGCTGGCGTTCATCGTCACCGACGGCAACACGATCTTCGGGTTCGACGACGCGTTCGACAACATCGGCGGGGGCAACTGGGGACCGCTGCCGATCGCCGCCCTGATCGCGCTCGGCGTGTTCGTCGTGGCCTGGATCGTGCTGACCCGCACCGTGTTCGGCGCCGAGTTGTACGCGGTCGGCGGCAACCGCGAGGCGGCGCGGCTGGCCGGCATCCCGGTCGCGCGCACCTTGACGTTCGCCTACGTCATCAGCGGGGCACTTGCGGGCTTGGGCGGCGTGGTGCTGGCGGGCCGGCTCGACAGCGCGCAGCCGATTGCCGCGGTCGGACTGGAACTGAACGCGATCGCCGCCGTGGTGATTGGCGGCGCGTCGCTGTTCGGCGGCAAGGGCGGGGTGCTGGGCACGTTGCTCGGCGTGCTGATCATCGGGTTGATCAACAACGGGCTGACGCTGAAGAACGTGCAGCCGTTCTGGGTGCAGTTCATCCAGGGCGCGGTGATTTTTGGGGCGGTGCTGATCGACAGCCTCAACCAGAAACGGCGAGGTCGACAATAATCAGTTCACGTAGTGCAACACAGATGCCGCAATAAATTACTCGGGCACTAGAATTGGGACGGTGTGCGATATAACGCACCTGCCTTTGGGAAAATCCGTCTGCCGATAATCCGAAAGTCGCCGGAAAGTCTGTCAGCTTGGGGCGGTGTTCACGTACATTACAACGTGTGGCTTCTGACGATTCATAGTGGGTCAACTTGGAGGCTGCTCAACTCGGCTTGTGAAAGCACGCGTTCCGTAGGGTGCTCTTGACGCCGCGCAACCCTACGGCGCCGACCGTCGCCACAGGATTGGTGTTCACCTCAAGCCTGGACGTTCCATCATAGGCCACCATCAACCGAGGACCATCGGCAGAGAACTCGACGGCCGAACAGGCGCGAGCCACGACGCGCGAGGCGAGACATATCCAGCCGGCTCCGGCCTCCTGCCAGATCCCGATCACGCAGCGGCCAGTTGCCTCGCGCGACAGGATTGCCGCGACCATGTTGGTGTCGGCCGGTCCGCTATAACGGCCGACCAGCGCACAGGTCTGCGCGTCGGGTTGCGATACGTCGAGCACGCCGGAGAGACGGAAATCGGCGCACTCGCTATCCCGGAGCACCGCGAGGCACTGCTCCTCGCCCGAGCAGGCGAGCAATCCGTCGCTCTCAGTTAAAGATCCAGCGACGATACGCCAACGCGCCTCCAGAGCCTGCCGCACGGTCTCCGCGTGCAGCTTGCGTTGAGAGAGGAATGAACCCAGCGGCGTTCCGGCAAGATACGGCGTGAACTCAAGGGGGCCCTGGGGATGGCATAAATCCAGTTCGTCCATGACCCTGACCTCATGCACGCCACCAAGGTGACCCAGCGCGTGATAGTCGGCAGTCCTGAAGCTTCCCGCGTCGAGGGCCCAAATACCAGTTTCGCCGTAGCGTCGCTCCCGGCGAGCGCCGTTTGTGGAAGCACCCACAAAGATCATGTCTTTGGTCGCGGCCAGGCCACGGGTCATGCCGGTCGGATCGCTCGAACGCCACAGCGTAGTACCGTCCAGCAGGTTGACCAAACTGTTCTGCATCGTGTCGCAGCCCACGAGCACCTTCTCGCTCAGGAACCAGAGGTTATGAACGCCAGTCGATTGATGCGACAAAATGTCGATCACGTGGAAGTCCACGCAACTGACTTTAAGCGTGAACGAACCCTTGTCGAAATTATGGGCGAGCACGTAGAGGAACTCGCCGTTGCGGGTAAGCGAGTTTAGGTGGTAGCCGCCGACGTCGGCTTGGCTTAGGCGATCCCAGAGCGATCCGCCGACCCGATGGTGGCGGATGAACCAACTGTCGGGCCGGATGATCGTGAGACAGTTCCGTCCGGTGTTGGTGACCGCGACTGTGCCATCGTCAAGGCAGAGGAGCTGGTGCGGCGCGGACAGGCATTGCCACGAGTGATTCTGGGCGACTGAGAGATACCCGACTTCAGACAAAGCATAGGATGAAGTGCTCGACAAGCTGCCATTGTCCAGCCCCGAGTGTGACAGGCAGAGTCTGTTGTCACCCGCAAACCAGGAGATGCCATAGTATTCCGGATGCTTGCTTTCGACAACGAAAGTCTGCCGCTGTGTTGTGTCGTAGCGCAGCAAATAGTTAGGTGTGGCCACCAGAAGATTAGACATAGTATGCTAGGATACCTATCGGCTAGTCTTTGTCTTGTAACAAACTGGGTCTGATGACGTCCACTGACTTTTCCGCAAGACTTTGCTTCGCTGCCCGAAGATGCCGGGCATCACTCGCCTGAGAGAAGTCATCCGAGCGCGGACCGGCGCAGCTCGAAGGCTTCCCTTTGCAACATCGATCATAGCCTCGGACATATCGAGGCGGGTTTCATCGACGCACACCGGTCGGCATCCGAGCGACATCGAGGCGAAGATGTGTTTGACTATCCAGCGCTGTTATGGTTGCTCAAACTGCGTGCCGGACAGGGTGATAGCCTCGCGCGAAGTAGATCAGCCCCTCCGCCGCATCCCCCAGCCGGAGCGCATCGACCTCGCCGAAGAAGACGCTGTGGGTGCCAACGTCGTGGACGTGGACGATGCGGCAGTCGAACGCGACGGCGGCCCCGGCCAGCAAAGGGGCGCCGGTCGAAAGGGTCGCCCACTCACCGGTCGCGAACCGGTCGGCGCAGTTGGCGACCATTCCGGCGAACACATCCGACACGTCGGACTGGCCGGCGGACAGCGTGTTGACGCTCATCACCCGGTTGCGGACCAGCGCTTCGTGCGTGTCGTGCGACCGGTTGCAGCAGACCAGCAGGGTCGGCGGCGAGTCGGTGACGCTGCATACGGCCGAGGCGGTGAAGCCGCGGCGCCCGGCCACGCCATCGGTGGCGATCACGTTGACCGCCGCCCCCAGCCGCGCCATCGCATTACGGTAGTTCTCGCGTTCGACCATGCGCCCGCCTGTACACGCGAACGGCCGCCGTGGCATCCCACGGCGGCCGCCCAATCAGCGAAGTGTGTGCCTAAGCGATCAAATCTTGTCGGCGGCGTCGCGAACCGTATCCTTGGCTCCACCAACGGCGTTCTCGCCCTTGCCCTTCAGCTTGTCGGCCTCACCCTCCGCCTTCATTTTCTCGTCGCCGGTCAGGTTGCCGATGCCCTTCTTGATGGCGCCCTTGGCCTGATCAGCCGCTCCACTCACGCGATCGTTGTCCATGACGTTCTCCCTCGTTGCAGATGCCATTAAAACAACCGGACAGGCTGAAGGTTGCCGATCGGCGCGCGGGTCAGCCTGTCGCGTCAAGCATAAAGTAGTGTCCGAACCGCTCCCGTAGCGCCGTTTTCTGCAACTTGCCGGTGGCGCCGTGCGGCAGCGCCTCGACGATCAGGGCCGCATCCGGCACCCACCAGCGCGGTACCCGCCCCGCATATGCCGCTAGCAGCGTCGCCGGATCGAGCGTCACGCCCTCGCGCGCCACCGCCAGCAGCAACGGCCGTTCGCTCCAGCGTGGGTGGTCGGCGGCGATCACGGCCGCCTCGGCGACGCCCTCGCACGACATCGCGATGTCCTCCAGCACGAGCGAGCCAATCCACTCGCCGCCCGACTTGATCAGGTCTTTGGTCCGGTCGGTCAGCGTCACGAACCCGTCCACGTCGAGCGCGCCGACGTCGCCGGTGGCAAACCAGCCGTCGGCGTCGGTCACCTTGGCTTGGCCATGGTAGCCGGCGGCGATCCAATGGCCGCGCAACTCGACCACCCCCGGCGTGACTCCGTCGCGGGCGACCTCGGCGCCATCGCCACCGACGGCGCGCAGCTCGACCCCGAACGGCGGGCGGCCGACCGACATGCGCTGCGCCGTACGTGCCGCTTCTTCCAGCGACACTGTGCCCGGCACTGGCTGGTTATAGGTCGCGATCGGGCTGCTCTCGGTCAGGCCCCAGGCGTGGATTACGTCGACGCCGAGTGCCTGGAAATCGTCCATCAGCACGCGCGGGCAGGCGGCCCCGCCCACGACCATACGCCGTAACGTCGCTGGCCGCGCGCCCGTCCGGCGCAGGTGGTCCAGCAACGCCAGCCAGATCGTCGGCACTCCGCAGGCGAACGTGACACCGGCCCGATCCATCAGGTCGAGCACGTTCAAGCCGTCGATTTGCCGGCCGGGCAGCACCAGTGCCGCACCCGCCATCGGGGCCGCATACGGCGTGCCCCAGGCGTTGACGTGGAACATCGGCACCACCGGCATCACCCGATCGACCGAGCGCAGCGCCATCGTGTCGCCGCCCTGCAACGCCATCGCGTGCAGCACGGTCGAGCGGTGGCTGTAGACGACCCCCTTGGGCCGCCCGGTGGTGCCCGAGGTGTAGCAGATGCCGCACGCGGTCTCCTCCGCCAGCGCCGGCCACTCGTAGTCGTCGCCCTCGCCGTCGAGCAGCGTCTCATAGTCGAGCGGCCCGGTCGCCACGTCGCCCGGATCAAGCCGGATCACCGTTCGTACTCCGTGCGGCGCCACCGCCAGCGCCCGTTCCAGCACCGGCAAAAGGGCGGCATCCACGCACACGGTTGCGGCCCCCGCGTGGTCGAGGATGTAGGCGACGTCGACCGGATCGAGCCGTGGGTTCATCGTGTTGCAGACCGCGCCCATGCCACCGATCGCGTAGTACAGTTCGAGATGCCGGTGCCCGTTCATCGCCAGTGTCGCCACCACGTCGCCCGGCCGCACGCTGAGCCGGGCCAACGCCGACGCGAGCCGCCGCGCCCGGCGCTCGATCGTCACATAGTTGCTGGTGTGGAGCTGGCCGTCGGCGAGCCGCGAGATCACCGGCGAGCGCGGATGCTGGCGGGCGGCATGGCGAATGATCGAGGACGTCAGTAACTCGTGCCGCTGCATGGTCGCCAGCATGTCGCCTCCCTTTTAGATCGGCAGCACGATACGCGCCCGCAAGCCGCCGAGCGGGCTGTCCTCCAGCAGCACGTCGCCGCCGTGCGCGCGCGCGATGTCCCGCGCGATGGTGAGGCCCAGGCCGGTGCCGCCGTGCGCGCCGCTCTCGAACGCCCGGAACACGCCCTCGCGGCGGTCGCGCGGGATGCCGGGGCCGTCGTCGTCGACCGTCACCTGCACCGTGCGGCTGCCGCCGGCGCCGGCCGCCCCCAATTCGATCTTTCGCGCGTGGCGGATCGCGTTGTCGACCAGGTTGGTGATCGCGCGCCGCACCGCGTCGGGGCGCAGCAGCAACGGCAACGTGGCCGGCACGGTCACCCGCACGTCGTGGCCGCCCCGCGCCGCGTTCGCCCCGACGTCGCGCAGGATCACGGCCAGGTCGGCGTCGCGCGCCTGCTCGTGGCCCTCGCCGCGCGCGAACGCCAGGTATCCGCCGATCATCCGGTCCATCTCGTCGACGTCGTAGGTCATCCCCGCAACGTCGGCGGCGGCGGCCACGTCGGCCGGCACCATCGCCAGCGCGAGCCGCAGCCGGGTCAGCGGCGTGCGGAGGTCGTGGCTGACGCCGGCCAGCATCTCCGTTCGTTGTGTCAGAAACCGACGCAACCGCTCCTGCATCCGGTTGAACGCGGTCGCCGCCTGCCGCACCTCACTGGCGCCCTCGGGACGGATCGGGCCGTGGTCGCGGCCCATCCCGAACGCCTCCGCCGCCCGGGCCAGCCGCCGGATCGCACGGACCTGGATGCGCATGAACATCGCGGCGATCGCGAACAGCAGCGCCGCCGTGCCCGCGAGCCAAGCCACGAACAGGTAGAGCGTGCCGGTGTTGAGCCGTTTGCGCGGCACGTCGACCTCCAGCACGCCGCCCTGCGCCCGCACGGTGTTGGGCAACGCGACCCGGACGCGAACCGATTGCGGGCCGCTCGACCAGTCGATCGCGAACGGCCGGCCGACCTGCTGGCGCAGCGCCTGGGCAAAGTCCGTATCGACCGGGCTGCCGATCCGCCAGTTCCCCTGGTCGGTGGCGGCGACCTCGGCCGGGGTGAGCGCCACGCCGGGCCGGATGCGCGCCACCAGGTCGAACTGGTCCCACGCCTGGTTGAGTGCCCAGTCGGCGTCCTCGGGATGGCGTGCCATCAGCTCGATCGTGGCCGCGATCTCGCCGGCGACGGCAGACGAGAAGCGGCGCGAGACGATGTCGAGGTGGCTCCCGTAGAACACCTGCAACGCCACCGCGATGGTGACCGCGAGCGGGATCAGGATGATCAGCAGCGTGCGGCCGAGCAGCGAGCGCGGCAGCACCTTCTTCACCAGGCGCGACTGCGGCGGCAGCAGCACCCGCACCTACGCGCCCGGCTTCAGCACGTAGCCGCGGCCGCGAACGGTGTGCAGGAAGCGGGGCTCGCGCGGATCGGGCTCGATCTTGCGTCGCAGCCGGGTCACCTGAACGTCGATCGCGCGCTCGCTCGCGTCGTCCATCCGCAGCACCGCCGCCAGCGTCTCGCGCGACAAGATATCATGCGGGCTGGCCGACAGCGCGTCGAGCAGCGCCGCCTCGCCGCCGGTCAGGTGGACCACGCCGTGCGGCCCGCGCAACTCGTGCCGCGCCCGGTCGAAGCGCATCGGACCCAGGACGACCGGGCCGCTCGGGGCCGGCGCGGCGGGTGCCGCCGGCGGCAGGCTCCGGCGCAGCATGGCGCGCAGCCGCAGCACCAGCTCGCGCGGGTCGAACGGCTTTTGCAGATAGTCGTCGGCACCCGCCTCGAAGCCGGCGATCCGGTCTTCCGGGGCACCCCGCGCGGTCAGCAGCAGCACCGGCACGTCCGGCCCGCCGGCGTCGCGCTCGCGCCGGAGCGTCTCGGTCAGCGACAGGCCGCTCTCGCCCGGCATCATGACGTCGAGCACCAGCAGGTCGGGCTGGACGTAACGCATCCGGTCGCGCGCCTGCCCCGCGTCGGCGGCGGTCGACACACGAAAGCCGTTGTCGCCGAGGTAGCGTTGCAGCAGGGCGCGCAACCGGTCGTCGTCGTCGACCACCAGCACCATCGCGTCCTCGTGGATCGCTTCAGCCACCCCGCGTTTAGCCATTGCGAGGCCGGTCGACCACGTCGCGCGCCGCGTCGTCCATGATTGCGCGCATTACCCGGCGGAACCCGTCCACCGCCATGCCGCCAGCCTCGCGGTACGCGGCCGCCAAGCGCTCGTGCTGCCGCTCGAACAGCCGCAGTTCCAGCGCCACGCCTGCCTCGGTCAGCGACAGCAGCCGTTGCCGCCGGTCGACCGGCCCTGGCGCCTGGCCGACCAGACCGCGCTCGACCAGCTCGGCCAACACCCGCGCGAGACTCTGCTTGGTGATCCGCAGGATCGACAGCAGTTCGCCGACCGTCATCCCCGGGTCGCGGCCGATGAAGTGCAGCGCGCGATGGTGCGCGCGGCCGAGCCCGAGTTCGCCCAGCAGCGCGTCGGCCGCGCCGGTGAAATCGCGGTAGGCGAAGAACAGCAGGTCCTGGGCGGCGCGGATGTCCTCCACGCGCAGGAACAAGAGGTTGGTTCCGGCCTGGACCGGTGCCGCAAACGTCTTCAATATACGACAGCCCTATTGACCTGTATCGGCGAGACGGCTAATGCTCGGGCAGTCCAAGTAACAATATTGCGTAGGATACCCAAGATGGCGCTCATTCCTTTCGACGACCGCGATGGCACGATCTGGTACGACGGGGCGATGGTGCCCTGGCGCGATGCCAAGCTGCACGTCCTGACGCACGGCCTGCACTATGCCTCCGCCGTGTTCGAGGGGGAACGGTGCTATTCCGGCAACTTCTTCAAGCTGCGCGACCACACCAACCGGCTGCTCCGCTCGGCCGGTATCCTCGGCATGACGATCCCGTATTCGCCCGACCAGATCGACGCCGCGTGCGCCGCCGTGGTGGCCGCCAACGGGCTGGTCGACGCCTACATCCGGCCGCTCGCCTGGCGCGGCAGCGAGCAGCTGTCGGTGTCGGGGCAGCATACGAAAATCCATATGATGATTGCGACCTGGGCGTGGCCGAACCTGTTCGGCGACGCGAAGAAGCAGGGCGTGCGGCTCGACATGGCGAGCTGGAAGCGGCCGCACCCGGAGACCGCGCCAACGGCCAGCAAGGCGACCGGCCTCTACATGATCGGCACCATGGCCAAGCACGCCGCCGAGGCGGCCGGGTTCACCGACGCGCTGATGCTCGACTGGCGCGGGCGGGTGGCCGAGGCGACCGGGGCCAACGTGTTTTTCGTTTTTGACGGCGAGATCCACACGCCGACGCCCGACTGCTTCCTCGACGGCATCACCCGCCGCACCGTGATGGCGCTGGCGCGCAAGCGGCAGATGACGGTGGTCGAGCGGGCGATCCAGCCGGAGGAGATGGCGCGCGCGACCGAAGTCTTTTTGGCCGGCACCGCCGCCGAGGTGACGTCGGTGCGCCAGATCGGCGGCCTGCACTTCGACGGCGGCCCGATCACCGAGACGCTCGCGACCGACTACGAGGCGCTGGTCCGGATGACCCCGGCCGAGGTCGAGGCGCGGGCACCGATCATCTGATAAAACGACGGTGCCGAGCGGCCGCACGACGATCTCGTTCACATCGACGTCGTTCGGCTGCTCGATCACGAACTGGATCGCCCGGCCGATCGCGTCGGGTTCGATCGCCGTCTGGCGGTAGCCCCGCATCCGCTCACGCGCGACCGGGTCGCTGATGGAGTCCGCAAGTTCGGACGTGACGACGCCCGGGTAGACGCAGGTGCAGCGGATCTTGTCGCTCTCCTTGCGCAGCCCCTCGGAGATTGCGCGCACGGCGAACTTGGTCGCGGCGTAGACGGCCGCGGTCGGTTGCACGACGAAGCCGCCAACCGAGGAGACGTTGATGACGTGTCCAAACCCCTGCGCCTCCATGCGCGGTAGCACGGCGGCGATGCCGTGCAGGACGCCGCGGATGTTGACGTCGATCATCCAGTCCCACTCGTCGACTTTCAGCGCGGCCAGCGGCGACAGCGGCATCACGCCCGCGTTGTTCACCAGCACGTCGATCCGGCCGAACTCGGCGACGGCATAGGCCGCGAACGCCTCCACATCCGCCCGGTCGGTGACGTCGAGCGTGCGGGTGCGGACCTCGCCGCCGGCCCGCTGGATATCGGCGGCGAGCGCCTCCAGCCGTTCGGTGCGCCGCGCGCCCAGTACGACCCGCGCGCCGTTGGCGGCCAACAGACGCGCTGTCCCCTCGCCGATCCCGCTCGATGCGCCGGTGATGAGGACGACCTTGTTGCCCAGTCCAGCCATGATGTGTCTCCCAATTTGACGCGAGACACATAGGCCGTCGCGGGATGTGCGATCAGCCGCTATGGTCGGGACGCCACGTTGAGCGAAACAGGACGATGCGTCTCGATGACCTCGCCGACTTTGCCGCCGTCGCCCGGGCAAGAAGTTTCACCCGCGCCGCCGCCGGGCTGCGCGTCTCCACCTCCGCGCTGAGCCACACGATCAAGCAACTGGAGGCGCGGCTCGGTGTCCGGTTGCTGCAACGCACCAGTCGCAGCGTCTCCGTGACGGCGGCGGGCGAGCGGCTGCTGCAAACGCTGGAACCGGCGCTGGCCGACATCGGCGGCGCGCTCGACGAACTCGGCCGCCAACGCGACCTTGTTTCGGGAACGGTGCGCGTGACCGCCACCCGCCACGCGTTCGAGACCATCATCCGTCCGGTGTTGCCCGAGTTCCTCGCAAGCCACCCCAACGCCGGCGTCGAAGTGCTGATCGACTACCAGTTCCGCGACATCGTCGCCGAACGCTTCGACGCCGGCATCCGGCTGGGCGAGAAGCTGCAACAGGACATGATCGCGGTCGCCGTCGGCCCGGACCTGCGGATGGCCGTGGTCGCCTCGCCCGACTATCTCGCCCGGCACCCGGCCCCAGGCACGCCGCAGGAGCTGATGCGGCACGCCTGCGTGAACTGGCGGATGATGGCGTCGGGCCAGATCCTGAACTGGCAGTTCGAGCGGGACGGGCGCGCGCTGGAACTCAAGGTCACCGGAGCACTCACGTTCAACGAGCCCGAGCTTGGATTGGAGGCGGCGATCGATGGCCTGGGTGTCGCGTACGTGGTGGAGGGACAGGCGGCCCCGCACGTCGCCGCCGGTCGGCTGGTCCGGTTGCTGGCGGACTGGACGCCGCCGTTCCCCGGCTACTTCGTCTACTACTCGTCGCGGCGGCAGTTGCCGGCCCCGCTTGCCGCCCTGATCGCGGCATTGCGGCGCGGCAAACCTTCCTAAGCCGCCGTCGCCGATGCTGTCGCTAGCCTTCCGCGATGATGTCCTTGATCCGGCTGGCGAGCGCGTCCATCGCGAACGGCTTGGTCATCACGTGCATTCCGGGGTCGAGGTGGCCGTGGCTCAGCACGGCGTTCTCGGCGTAGCCGGTGATGAACAGCACCTTGAGGGCGGGCCGCGATACCCGTCCCGCGTCGGCCACCTGCCGCCCGTTCAGGCCGTCGGGCAGGCCGACATCGGTGACCAGCAGGTCGACGCGGACGTCGGACTGGAGGATCCGCAACCCGGTGGCGCCGTCGGCCGCCTCGATGGCGGTGTAGCCGAGATCCTCCAGCACGTCGGTGACCAGCATGCGCACGGTTGGCTCGTCGTCCACCACCAGCACCACCTCGCCCTGCCCGACGTGCGGCAGGCCAACCCACTCTGGGATTTCCTCCACAGACTCGGTCCCGGCGAACAGCCGGGGCAGGTAGAGGCAGACCATGGTGCCTTGGCCCAGTTCCGAGTAGATGCGCGCCTGCCCGCCGGACTGCCTGACGAAGCCGTAGATCATCGACAGGCCGAGGCCGGTGCCCGTGCCGATCGGCTTGGTCGTGAAGAACGGGTCGAAGGCGCGCCGGACCACCTCCGGCGTCATGCCGCTCCCGGTGTCGCTGACGCAGAGCGTGACATACTGGCCGGGCGGCACCTCGCGGTCACGCGCGGCACGGGCGTCGAGCCACCCGTTCCCGGTCTCGATGGTGAGCTGTCCGCCATCGGGCATGGCGTCGCGGGCGTTGATGCAGAGGTTCAGCAAGGCGTTCTCGAGTTGGTTCTGGTCGACGAGCGTGTTCCACAGCCCGCCGGCGGCGACCACGTCGACGGCAATCGCCGGACCGGCGGTGCGGCGGATCATGTCCTCCATGCCGGTGACCAAACGATTGAGGTCGGTGGGCTTGGGCGCCAGGGTTTGCCGCCGCGAGAACGCCAGCAGGCGATGCGTGAGGGCCGCCGCGCGCTTGCCCGCACCCTGGGCGGCCACGATGTAGCGGTCGAGGTCGTTGAGCCGGCCTTGCGCGAGCCGGGTCTGGAGCCGCTCCAGGCTGCCCATCATGCCGGTCAGCAGGTTGTTGAAGTCGTGCGCGATCCCGCCGGTCAGCTGGCCGACGGCCTCCATCTTCTGCGATTGCCGGAGCGCCTCCTCGACCTGCTCGCGCTCCCCTGCCTCGGCCCGCAGCTTTTCGTTGACCTCGGTCAGTTCCAGCATCCGCGCGGCAAGGTTCTCACGCTGCAGGATGACGTCGAACTGGCTCGCGAAGAAATACGCGAGCGTGCCGTCCGCCTCGTGCACCGGTGCCACCAGCAGGCGGTTCCAGAACGGCCGGCCGTCCTTGGTGTGGTTGCGGATCTCGATCTCGATCGGCTCCCGCGCGGCGACCGCGGCGCGGATCTGGTCGACCGTCGCCGGATCGCTCTCGGGTCCCTGCAGGAACCGGCAGTTGTTGCCGAGGATTTCCTCGCGCGCGTAGCCGGTCAGGCGGCAGAACGCATCGTTGGCGAACACGATCGGATTGTCGGCCTCGCGCGGATTGGTGATGATCATCGGCATCCGGGTGGCGCGCACGGCGGCGGCGAACGGGTCGGTGCCGTCGTCCATGCCGACCAGCTCGGCATGGATGCGGGCACCTTCGCGGCTCGCGTCCTCTGGTGTCATGCGGGAAGACCGCTCGCCGCCTCGCGGGTCATCGTCGGTCAACGGTCGTCCCCCCACCCCAGCGCGCCGCCGGGGAACTCGCCACTCGCGTCGCGCCGTCCTGCCGCCTGAGCTAAGATAATGAAGGTTGGCGGACTCGAAAGGATTCGAACCTTCGACCTCTGCCTTCGGAGGGCAGCGCTCTATCCAGCTGAGCTACGAGTCCACGATCCGCGTTCTAGCGGGCCGGCGCGGCCAGCGCTAGCCGCCAATCAATGCGCGTAGGACGGATCGCGCCGGAACGCCTTGCGCGCCAGCGCGTCGAGCATCCTGTCCTCGACCGCGCCCCGGCTGTAGCCGTCCGCGTCCTCGACGTTGCGCAGCGCCACCGCGCGCGGCACCGGGTTGTTGTCGCCCCGCATCGCGTCGGTCATCACCTGCGCCTCGCACGCGCGCTGCATCCGCCACATGTGCCAGAACGCGTGCGCGACGGTCGGGCCCACCGTCAGCAGCCCGTGGTTGCGCATGATCATCGCCGGTTTGTCGCCGAGGCTGTCCACCACCCGCTCGCGCTCGTCCATGTGGACCGAGATGCCCTCGTAGTCGTGGTAGGCGACGCGTCCGGTGAATTGCACGGCGTAGAAGCTGTCGTGGCGCATGCCGGACGCCTTGGTCGCGACGGCGGTGCCGGCAGTGGTGTGGGTGTGCAGGATCGCGTGCGCGTCCGGTCGCGCCGTGTGGATCGCCGAGTGGATGACGAACCCGGCGGGGTTGAACGGGTGGTCGCTGCCGCACACCTTGCGCCCCTCGGCGTCGATGCGGAGCAGGTTCGAGGCCGTGACCTCCTCGTACAGCAGGCCGTACGGGTTGATCAGGAACGTCGCCTCCGGCCCCGGCACGCGGACCGAGATGTGGTTCATGATGACCTCGCTCCAGCCGAGCTGGTCGACCACGCGGTAGCAGGCGGCCAGCCGCAGCCGCAGCGCCCACTCCTCGGTGGCGATGGCGGCGGGGCGGTGGTCCATCGGATAGGGGTCGGTCATCGCGCTTCCCGGCTTTTTCGTTGTTGTGGCTTACGCGTCGTCCGACTGGGCGGCCAGCCATCCGCGCGCCACATAGTCGGCCCCCGACGGCAGCGGCGCCAGGGGGTTGTCCATCCAGGCCAGCACGTCGGCGATCGGCGTCGCCCGGCCCTTGTCGCGCAGCAGCAGGTGGTAGCCGCCGGGGTAGAACGCCGTGCGCGACCCGGCCGCGAGCGAGCGCCACGCGACGGTCATCGACGCTTTCGGCACCAGCTCGTCCTTGCCGCCGTACAGCAGCAGCGCCGGCGGGGTCAGGTGCGGGGCCGCCGCCAGCGCCGCGTCCATCAGGTCGACCAGGCCCCGCACCGCATCCAGCCGCGTCCGGTGCAGCGTCAGCCGGTCGCGCGACAGCCGGCGTAGCGCGTCGTTGTTGTCGCTGGCGCGGATTTGTCCCGGCCCGCCGGCCATCTCGAGATCCGGCAGGGTGTGTGACACCGCGAACAGCCCGACCCGCAGCGGCACCGCCATCGTGGCCCGGCCCCACACCGCCGGGGCCGTCAACGCGACGCCGGCGAGCGAGGTCGCACCCAGCGTTGCCGGCCGGTTCGCGTCCAGCACCATCAGCACCGCCGCCCCCATGCTCTCGCCGATGCCGAACAGCGGCACGCCGGGGAACCGTGCCGCCACGGTCCGCAGCATGGTCCCGGCGTCGTCCACCAGCGCCGCCGTGCCGGGCCAGATGCCCCGTTCCGCCGTCGCGCCGAAGCCGCGCTGGTCGGGCGCCACCAGGGCCACGCCCCCCGCCGCGAACGCCGGTGCCGCGATCTCCCACGCGTCTCGGCTGTCGGACATCCCGTGCAGCGCCAGGGCGACCGCGCGCGTCGGGACGCCGGCCGGCGGCTGCCACATCCGGTACGGCAGCCGCGCGCCGTCGGTCATGATAAAAATGCCGTCCTCGACCGGCGGCTCGGTCGACAGCGCCGGCATTCGCGCGCAGCCGGCGACGGTGATCGCGCCGAGCAACGCGGCGCGGCGTGAGAGCTTCAACAGCGGCGGCCGGGGCGGTATCATCGGCTCACATATTCCGAGGTTTCCCGATGGCCGACAATCTGCCCGTCCCGCGCCACGCCCCCGTGTACCAGCCGACCGAGGTGTTCCACACCGACGAGAGTGTCGTCGCCTGCGACGGCGGCGGCGGCCCGCTCGGCCACCCGCGCGTCTACCTCCGCTTCATCGCCCGCGAAAAGCTCTGCCCATACTGCTCGCGGCTGTTCGTGCTGAACGACGGCGCGCGCAGCGAGACCGGCCACTGAAGATGCCAGACCTGCTGACGGGGCTGGGCGAGAAGCTGCACCTGGTGCTGATCGACGGGTCGGGCTTCATCTTCCGCGCCTATCACGCGCTGCCGCCGATGAACCGCGCCGACGGCACCCCGGTCGCCGCCGTGTTCGGTTTCACCAACATGATCGCCCGGCTGCAGCGCGAGCACGTCGGCACCCACATCGCGGTGATCTTCGACGCCGGCCGGCTCACCTTCCGCAACCGCATCAGCGCCGACTACAAGGCGCACCGCCCCGAACCGCCCGACGACCTGATCCCGCAGTTCGCCCTGGTGCGCGAGGCGACTGCCGCGTTCGCGCTGCCGGCGATCGAGCTGGCCGACTGGGAGGCCGACGACCTGATCGCCAGCTACGCCCGTGCCGCCACCGACGCCGGCGGGCAGGTCACGATCGTCTCCTCCGACAAGGATTTGATGCAGCTGGTGCGCGACGGCGTGTCCATGCTCGACCCGATCAAGCAGAAGCCGATCAACGCGGCCGAGGTAATCGAGAAGTTCGGCGTCCCCCCGGCCAAGCTGGTCGAGGTGCAAGCGCTGATGGGCGACAGCGTCGACAACGTGCCCGGCGTGCCTGGTATCGGCCCGAAGGGGGCCGCGCAGCTGATCCTGGAGCACGGCGATGTCGAGGGCGTGCTGGCCGCGGCGCCGGCGATGAAGCCGTCGAAGAAGCGCGACCTGCTGATCCAGTACGCCGACCAGGCCCGCCTCTCGCGCCGGCTGGTCGAACTGCGCGAGGACGCGCCGCTGCCGTTGCCGCTCGATGCCCTGCACGTCCACGAGCCGGAACGCGAAACGCTCGCCGCGTGGCTGACCGCGATGGGGTTTCGCTCGACCGCCCAGCGGCTCGGCCTGCTGCGCGACATCCCGGCCGAGCTGCGGCCGGCGCAGTCGAGCTTCGGGTTGCCGACCCCGTCCGCCGCCGACTGGGCCGCGTCCGTCACCATCACCACGGCCGACGCGCTGGCCGCGTGGTGCGCCGAGGCGACGCTCGCCGGCGCCGTCGGCCTGGACGTCCTGGCCGACGGCGCGATCGCGTTCCGCGCCAACCTGCTGGGCGTGGCCATCGCGGTGGCGCCGGGCCGGTCGGCCTACATCCCGGTCGGCCACGCGAGCGGCGAGCAACTGACGGCCGAGGCGGTGTTTTCGGTCCTAAGCCCGCTGCTGGCCGACCGCGCGGTGCTCAAAATCGTGCACGACGCGAAGGACGCGGCGACCGTGCTGGCCCATGCCGGCCACGACGGGCCGTTGGCCCCGTTCGACGACGTGCTGCTGATCGACTACGCGCAGGAGGCTGGGCGGCACGTCCCGTCGCTCGAATCGCTGTGCCAACGGCTGCTGGACCACGCGCTGGTGGACCAGGACGGGCTGACCGGCACCGGCCGCGCCCGCCTGACGTTGCGCGACACGCCGATCGAGGCGGCGACGGCGCATGCGGGCGCCCGGGCCGACGCGGTGTTGCGGCTGTGGCAGGCGCTGCGGCCGGCGCTGCGGGCGAACGGCGCGCTCGCCTGGTACGAGCAGGTGGAGCGCCGGCTGGTGCCGATCCTGCTGCGGATGGAGCAGGCCGGGATCGCGGTCGACGCCGACGACCTGCGCGCCATGAGTGTGGATTTCGGCGAGCGGCTGGCGGCCATGGAAATCGAGATCGGCGCCATGGCCGGCGGCCCGTTCAACATCGGCAGCCCGAAGCAGCTGGGCGAGATGCTGTTCGACCGCATGGGCCTACCGGGCGGCAAGCGCACGAAAGCCGGAGCGTGGGGCACCGACGCCAGCGTGCTCACGCAACTGGCCGAGCAGGGCCACGAGCTGCCGGCGCGCGTGCTGGAGTGGCGGCAGGTCAACAAGCTGAAGACGACGTACGCCGACTCGCTGGTCGACGACATCGACCCGCGCACCGGGCGGGTGCATACGAGCTTTGCGATGGCCGCGACCTCGACCGGGCGCATCTCGTCGAACGACCCGAACCTGCAGAACATCCCGATCCGCACCGCCGAGGGTGGCCGCATCCGCCACGCCTTCGTCGCCGCCCCGGGGCACCTGCTGGTCAGCTGCGACTACTCGCAGATCGAGCTGCGGTTGCTGGCCCACGTCGCCGACATCCCCGTGCTGCGCGAAAGTTTCCGGTCGGGCGAGGATATCCATGCGCGCACCGCCAGCGAGGTGTTCGGCGTGCCGATGGCGCAGATGGACGCGGCCACCCGCCGCCGCGCCAAGGCGATCAATTTCGGCATCATCTACGGCATCAGCGCGTTCGGCCTGGGCCGCCAGCTGCAGATCGAGCCGGGCGAGGCGAAGGCGTACATCGACGCGTATTTCGTCCGCTATCCCGGCATCCGCGCGTATATGGAGGCGACGCGGGAGGAGGCGAGGATGCACGGCTACGTGCTGACCCCGTTCGGCCGCCGCTGCTGGGTGCCGGGCATCGCCGACAAGAACCCGGCGGCGCGGGGCTACGCCGAGCGGCAGGCCAGCAACGCGCCGCTGCAGGGCGGGGCGGCGGACATCATCAAGCGCGCCATGGTCCGGCTGCCGGCGGCGATGGACGCGGCCGGGCTGACCGGGCGGCTGCTGTTGCAGGTGCACGACGAGCTGCTGTTCGAGGCGCCGATGCTGGAGGCGGAGCGGCTGGCCGAGGTGGCGAAAGGCGTGATGGAGGCGGCGGCGAGCCTGTCGGTCCCGCTGGTGGTGGAAACCGGGCAGGGGCGGACTTGGGCGGAGGCGCACTGAGCAATCAGGGGCGCAGCCTCACCACGAACTGACCCACCTCGCTGGACAGCCGGCACGCCTCGCCCGTAACGTTACTGCCGCAGCCGTCGCTCCCGCCCGTACACCAGCATGAATCCGAGCAGCGCCAGACCGAAGATCACCTGCCGCCCGAACGCCGGCACATTCAACGTGATCAGCACGCTCTGTAGCAGAGTCAGCGTCACCGCGCCGAGCATCGTCCCGGCATACCCGCCCGTGCCGCCCGCCAGCCGCGTCCCGCCGATCACCACCGCGATCACCGACGGCAGCACGTACGCGTCGCCGACGCCGATGAACACCGTGCCAGTGTAGCCGAGCACCAGGATGCCGCCGAGTGCCGCGAACAACCCCGATAGCCCGTACGCCAGCGTCCGCGTCACCCGCACCCGCACCCCGGACAGCCGGGCGGCGACGTCGTTGCTGCCGATCGCGAACAGTTCCAGCCCCAGCCGGGTGCGCCGCAGCAGCAGCGTCAGCGCGAGCCCGATCGCCGCCCAGGCGTACAGAATGCCCGGCAGGCCGAGCAGCAGCGGCTGCGTCACCAGCTTGATCACCGCCGGCGCCGCGGCACCCGACGTCTGACCCTGTGTCAACAGCACCAGCACGCCCTGCACGACGCCCGCCGTGCCGAGCGTCACCACCAGTGGCGGGATGCGGAGCACGGTGACGCCGACGCCGTTGACCACACCGATGCAAAAACCCGTCACCAGCACCGCCGGGATCGCCAGCGCCACGTTAGCGTCCCTGCCCGCCATCAGGTCGCCGCCGATCAGCGCGCCCAGCGACAGCACGCCGCCGACCGACAGGTCGATGCCCTCGCGCCCGCTCAGCACGACGATCGTCTGCCCCGCCGCGACCACCGCCAGGATGGCCGCGATCGTCAGCTGGTCGACCAGCGCGCCGAGGCGGGCGAAGCCGGGCGAGATCGCCTGACCCACCACCAGGATCGCCACGATCGCCAGGCTCGGCGCCAGCAGCGGATGGCGGATCAGCGAATTCAACGCCGCGTCACCAGCACGCCGCCGGCCAGGGCGGCCAGGATGATCAGCCCCTGAACCATGCTCTGATACACGAACGGCAGCTTGGCGAAGAAGATGACGTTGTTGATCAGACCGATCATGATGGCGCCCAGCACGCTGCCGACCACCGTGCCGGCGCCGCCCGACAACGACGTGCAGCCGAGCACCACCGCGCTGACCGAGGTCAGGGTGAACGCCTGGCCCATCAGCGGATCGCCGGCCGCCGTCTCGCCCAGCACGCACAACGCGGCAACCGACGCCAGCAACCCCGCCAGCACATGACTGGCGATCTTTACCCGCGGCACCGGCAGGCCGGTCTGGAACGCCGCCTGCAACCCGCCGCCGGTCGCGAGCAGGTAGGTGTAGAACCGGGTCCGCGACAGCAGCGCCGCCAACCCCAGCACCGCCAGCAGGATCAGCACCGGCGTCGGGAACACGCCCAGCACGCTGCCGGAGTACGCCTCGAAATAGGCGTCCGGCAGGCTGCCCCCGGCCTGCGGCAGCACCCAAATCGCCAGCCCCCCGAACACGATCGAGGTCGCGAACGTCGTCACGATCGGTTGCAGCCGCAGCACGCCCAGCACCAGCCCGTTGAGCGTGCCGCACGTAAGGCCGGTGCCGAGCCCGGCGACGATGCCGACCGTCAGCGCCCAGGGCGAGGCGCCCATGCCCTCGACCACGCCGACCACCACGACGTTGACCAGGCTGACGATCGCGCCGAGCGACAGGTCGATGCTGCCGCCGAGGATGACGTAGGTCTGGCCGACGCTGATGATCGCCAGCGGCAGGAACGTGCCGAGGTTTGATACCACCACGGCCGGCTTGACGAAGCTCGGCTGCAGGATCGCGTTGACCGCCGCCAGGATCAGGAACAGTGCGGCGGGCAGCGCCCACGGCACCCGCCGCAACGCGATCATGCCGCGAGGGCGGCGGCGTTCAGGTGGCGCTCGGTCAGCTGCTCGCCCGACAGCTCGGCGACGATCCGGCCGCTGTTGAACACCAGCACGCGGTCGGCGTTGCCCAGCAGTTCGACATCCTCGGAGCTGTAGAGGACCACTGCGGCACCATCGGTGCAGAGTTCCTCCAGCAGCGCGTAGAGGTCGCGCTTGGCCTGGATGTCGATGCCCTTGGTCGGATCGTCGAGCAGCAGGATGCGCGGTGCCGTGACCAGCCAGCGGCCGACGATGACCTTTTGCTGGTTGCCGCCCGACAGCGCGCTGATCGGCGCCGCGAACCCCGGGAATTTCAGCCGTAGCCGCGCCAGCACCGGGGCCAGGCGCGCGCGCAACGCCGCCGGCCGCAGCCACCACGCATGCTCGCGCGACAGCGTGGCGATCGCGAGGTTTTCCATGATCGGCCGCACCGCGAACGCGCCGGCGCGGCCCCGGTCGCCGGAGATGTAGGCTAATCCCGCCGCCATACCGGCGCGCGGGCTGTGCAGATGCGCAGGTTTGGCCGCGATCTCGACCGTGCCGCCGGTCGCCGGGGCCGCGCCGAACAGGGCCAGCAGCAGGTCCGACTGGCCCTGCCCGTGCAATCCGCCGAGCCCCAAGATCTCGCCCCGGTGCAGCGCGAACGAGGTGTCGCGAAACCGCGCCCCGGACAGGTTTTGCGCCGACATCACCACCGTCGCCTCGCGCGGGCGGCGGGTGCGGGTGAAGATCGTGGTCGCGCCGGCGCCGACCATGTCCTCGATGATGGCCTCGCGCGTGGTCTCGGCGATGGTGCGCCGGGCGACCGTGACGCCGTTGCGGACGACGGTCACGCGGTCGCCGATCGCGAACACCTCGTCCATGCGGTGCGAGATGAACACGATCGACCGCCCCTCGGCTTTTAACGCCCGCACAAGGCGGAAGAACGCGGCGACCTGCGCGCGGTCGAGCGACGAGGTGCTCTCGTCGAACACCAATATGCGAGGCTCCTGCGACAACACCTTTAATATTTCGACCGCTTGCCGCTGGTCGACGCCGAGCTCGGACACCAGCGCGTCGGGCGCGATCCCGGCCGCGAGTTCCCGGCCGACGCCGTTCAGGAGTTCGAGTGCCCGGGCTCGCTTCCGCTTGCGGTCGATCAGGCCGACGCGCGACAAAAATTCGCCTCCCAGGACGATGTTGTCCACCACCGACAGTGTCGGGATCAGGCTGGTTTCCTGGTAGACGGTGGCGATCCCGGCCGCCCGCGCGCCAGCCGGTCCGGCGAACGAGGTGACCCGTCCGCCGACCCGCACCTCGCCCGCGTCGGCTGCGAGAGCGCCCGCGATGATCTTGCACAGCGTGCTCTTGCCGCAGCCGTTGCTGCCCATCAGCACGTGCACCTCGCCGCGCGCGAGGTCGAAGTCGCCGTGCGACAGGGCGACGACGCCGCCGAACCGCTTGGCGACGCCGACCGCCTGCAACGCGAGTTCCATGTCGCTTACTGGAAGAACCGCGACTTGATCTCGTCGATCGACAGGGTGAGCGTCACGAACGCGTAGTCCGGCTTGCCCGCGAGCTGCTTGGCCGTCTCGTCGAGGTTGGCGTTGTCGACCAGCGGCACCGGCAGGTACAGCGCGTTGCCGTTCGGCCCGCCCAGCGCCCCGGCTTTCAGCTTGTTGCCCTCCAGTTCCAGCACGGCGACGTTCAGCGCGGCCGCCATGCAGCCCGGCGGGTTGATCGACACCGCCGAGTTCCACTTGTTCGCCTGCCAGTCGTGGACGAAGCTCGCGCGCAGCTCGCCGGTGGTCGGGATCGCGGTGCGCTTGGCGTCGACCATCGCGCGCCACACGCCGCTCGCCTGGCCGTCCTGGGTCCAGACACCCTGCAGGTCGGGGTAGGTCGCGAGCAGCGTTTTCGTGACCTGCTGCGCCTTGGCCTCGTCCCAGTCGCCGTTCGCCTCGTTGAGCACCTTGATGCCCGGATACTTGGCGAAGGTCGCCTTGTAGCCGGCGACGCGGGCCTGGTTCGCCGGGTGGCCGGCGATGCCGTTGATGGTGACGATGTTGCCCTTGCCGCCGAGCTGCTTGGCCAACCACTCGGCGGACGTGCTGGCCCACTCCTTCTGGTCGATGCCGACGAACGTCGCGTCCTTGCTGGCGACCTCGCCGTCGGCCGCGAACACCAGGATGCCGGCCTTCTTCGCCTGGGCGAAGGTCGGGCTGAAGGCGGTCGGGCTGTTCGGGTTGACCACGATCGCCGACACGCCCTGGTTGATGAAGTTCTTGACGTCGGCGATCTGCTGCTGGACGTCCTCGGTCTTCGATTGCACGACCACCTCGACGTCGACGCCGCGCGCCTTCCACGCGGCGGCGGCGGCCTGCGCCTCCTCGACCATCTGGGTGCGCCACTCGCTGCCGACCCAGCCGTTGCTGAGGCCGATCGTGTACTTGTGGGATTGGGCAAGGGCTTGCGGGGCGAATGCGGGGGTGGCGAGCGCGGTGGAGACGGCCAGGGCGGCCAGCGCGCGGCGGGTGATGGCGGTCATGGTGGTTGAAAAGCTCCCGGTGGTGGATCGGCTCTGTTGGCTGAACCTTGCCAATAGCCAAGCACCAGGAGGGCGATACGAGTCAATCGCCGCCGGTTGGAATGTATGCGGAAAGGTCGGCGCAAACCTCACGTCCCTCGCGCACCCGCCGGGTTACGCCGATGCGGTCCAGGTATTCCAGCACCGGCATCGTGGCGTGGCGGCTCATGCCGGTGGCCTCGCGAAACCGGCCGACCGTCAACAGCCGCTCTTCGCTCTCCGTCGCGAGCCGGACGACTTGTTCGGTAAGCTGAGTGACGGTTCCCGGTAGCAGGACGTAGGCGGGCGACACGCGGCACAGCCAGCCAAGCCGCGCCAGCTTGTCGAGCAGCGGCTGCAGGGTCTCCGCTGCCACGCCAACCCGCTCGGTCAACGTCGTCAGGCGCGGCGGGTCGAGGCCGGCCGCCGCGAGCGCCGCCCCCACCTGCGCCCAGCGCGCGGCGTCGGCGGGCACCAGCCGGACCTCGTGGCCGGGCCGGTGCAGCAGCAGCCCGGTCCGTTGGACGCGTCCCGCCTCGGTCAGCGTCCGCGCCAAGCTCGCCGCCGCTGGCCGGAGCGGGATGTCGAGCGCCTGGGAGAATTCTAGCAGCGTCATGCCCCAGGTGTCGGCATGCTCCGCATGGTGGGTTGCGAGCGCTGCGACCAGCGTCTCGCCCAACGCCTGCCAGTGGCCGGGAGCGAACGCGAGGCGGTCGGCCACCACGCAGGCGGCCAGCAGCGGCGTCGGGTCGGCCAGGTTGCGCGCGACGGCGAAACGATCGAGGTCGACGCCGGCCGGCTGTGCGGCCATGGCCGCAGCCAACGCGTCCACCGGGTCGTCATGCTCGAGCGCGGCCAGCACGGGCGCGTGGCCCGGCGAGCGACCCCGGCGCGGAACGGCGAACGGGTCCAGCACCCGGCCGCCGCCGATGGTGCGCTGGGCTGCGGCGTCGCGCAGCGCGAACCGGTCGCCCCACAGCGCCCCCACCGGAGCGGCGAGCGCCAGCTGCGCCAACGCCGAGCCGCCCGGCGCCAGCGACCCGCCGCCAAGCAGGATCAGCTGCCCGACCACGCTCGCAGCACCCAGGTGGACGTGCACGGAGCTGCGGTCCTTCAACGCAGCCGTCTCGCTCGGCAACAGGCGCACCCGCACGTCCAGGCGATCGGTCGGGCGGTGCAGCTCCGGCGCCAGCACCCAGTCGCCGCGACGGATCGCGTCCTTGTCGACGCGCGCGCCGGCAATGTTCAGCGCCACCCGCTGCCCGGCGGCGCCGACGGTCGCCGCCTCGTTCTGCGCGTGCAGGCCGCGCACCCGCGCCTCGATCCCGCCGGGCGAGATCAGCACACGGTCGCCGACCGCGACGTGGCCCGCGTGGACCGAGCCGGTCACCACTACGCCCACCCCGGCCAGCGTGAACGCGCGGTCGACCGCGAGGCGGAACCGACCCGTGACGTTGCGCCGCGCGGTGGCCCCGGCCTCGGCCTCCAGCCGCCCGGCGATCACGTCGATGCCGGCGCCGGAGAGGCTGGAGCACGGCATCACCGGCGCGCCCGCGAGCGCCGTTGACGCCAGCGCACCGGTGATTTGCGCCGCGACCTCGGCGAGCCGGGCCGGGCCGACCCGGTCGGACTTGGTCAGCGCCACCAGGCCCCGGCCCACGCCCAGCAGGTCCAGGACGGCAAGGTGCTCGCGCGTCTGCGGCATCACGCCGTCGTCGGCGGCCACCACCAGCAACGCGAGGTCAACGCCGCTGGCGCCCGCCATCATGGTGCGAACCAGCCGCTCGTGGCCGGGCACGTCGACGAAGCCAATTGTGCCGCCGTCGGGCCGTTTCAGGTAGGCGAAGCCGAGGTCGATGGTGATGCCGCGCCGCTTCTCCTCCGGCAGGCGGTCGGCGTCGACACCGGTCAGCGCCCGCACCAGCGACGTCTTGCCGTGGTCGATGTGCCCGGCGGTGGCGACGATCATGGGGGAACGCGGACGGCGCCGGGCAGACCCGCCCGGCGTCGTCCGCGCGCCATCAGGCCGCCCGGACTTTGGTTTCCGCCAGCTCCGACATGCAGGTGTCGTAGGCGACGAAATCCACCCGGTCGCTGACCGCGAACAGGGTGTTGGGCGAGAACAGGAACAGCGCCTTCGCGTGGTCGAACACATACCGTTCGATCTCGCGCACGACCTGCTCCTGCGCCGGCTGCTGCGGCGTCTTCAGCAGCTTGGCGTATAGCGCGTCGAATCCCGCATCCTCCGGCGAGGCGCGGAACGCCCCGTCCTTGCCGAAGAACTCCCGGTGCACCACGCCGACCGGATACTGCGGCGACCAGTCGAAGTGCCAGACGAGCTTGATGTCCCAACCCTCCGGCTCGGTCTTGCTGTAGTCCGCCCGCACTTTCAGCCCGACCCGCGCCAGGCACTCGGTCAACGCCTCGACCACGCCCTGCCAGTCGGGCGAGGCGAGCACCAGCAACTCCTTGCCGGCGATCCTGGAGCCCTCGATGGTGCCGAGCGCCTTCTGGATGTCCAACGCGTACGGCTTCATCGCCGGGTCCGCGCCGTAGCGGCCGGATTGGATGAACGCCGCCATGGGCACGCCCCAGCCGCCGGCGCCCTGGTCGATCAGCATCTGCCGATCGACCACCATGTTCAGCGCCCGGCGCAGTTCCGGGTCCGTCCACGGCGAGTTCGGCTTGTTCTCGTTGAACACGCCCGCGAGCACGGTTTTCGCCGGCTTGACCTGGATCTTGCCCTTGTTGCCGCTAAAAGCCTTGGCCTCGGCGACGCTCAGATCCATCACCACGTCGACCTTGCCGTCGCCGCTCGCGACCGAGCGGAGCGCGTCCTCCTTACCGATTGCGTTGTCGTAGACGATCCGCGCCGACGGTACCCGGTTCGGGTCCCAGTAGGTCTCGTTGGGCTCCAGCACGACCTTATCGGAGCGCGTTTTTAGCGTCGAAATGCCCTCGGCAAGCACGAATGGACCAGTCCCCCACGGACCGGGCGCATCGATGACTCACCAGTGGCCTTCGGCGCTTTTCGTCTCGGGGTCGATAAAGCCCCATTCGTTCCAGAACCGGGTGGAAGGCAGGTGCATCCCGCGCAGCTTCATCAACGCCGCCGAGGCGCCGCCCGGAAAGCGCAGGCGCACGGTGTAGTCGTCGACCACCTGCAACTCGGTGGTCTGGGCGAAGTTTAGAAACGCGCCGGGCGGGTGCGGATTGACCCACTCCTGCACCTTGTCGAAGCCGAGCTTGAAGATTTTCGCGTCGTAAGGCTCGCCGTCCTGGAACACCGCTCCTTGGCGCAGCGGCAGTTCCAGCGTTTCGTCGTCGACCCATTTCCAGCCGGCGGCGAGGCTCGGTTGGCCGATGCCGTCATGGTCGACCCGGTTGGCCTCTTCCATGGTGTTCCAGGTGATCGACAGCCAGTTCACCGGCGACGGGTCGACTACCGTCACCGTGTTGCCCGGTCCCCATCGGGACGCTCCGGGGTTGTTGCCCGCTTGCGCGCTCATTTTTGGTTCCTCCGCGATTGGCCCGTTGTGCACGAGCGATCGAACGCTATCGCGGGGCGGGGCGGGAGGCAATCGACGGTATCACTTGCCTTACGATCTCGTCGATGTGGAGCTGCGCCAGGTCCAGGTGCGGATAGTCGGGCGCGCTGTCGGCGTAGAACGACGATAGATCCGTGCCGGCGAGGACGATCGTCCGGGCGGCGCGGCCGTGGATCAGCTCGCGGGCGAGGCTGCTGAGAAGGTCGGTCTCCGGCTGCGTGCCGCGCTTCCCGCGCAAGGCGATCTCGCTGTACGTCGCGTGGACCCGGTCGACTTCGGTGGGGCTGAGCCGAACCACCGCCGTCGGTGGCACGGCACCGAAGATGTCGGTCTCGATCGCCGCGCGATTGCCGAAGATGGCGACACGATCGCTACCCGACGCCTGTATCGCGGCGGGAACGAGGCTGAGCACATCGATGACCGGACCTCGGGCCACGTCGCGGATCACGTCGATCGCAAAATGGGGCGCCACGGCGGTGACGGCCACGATCTCCGCGCCGCCCGCGAACAGCTCGTTGGCCAGCGCGCCGACGTAGGCTCCGAGCCCGGCTTTATCGCCAGCCACGAGAAACGCCAGAGCCGTGGTGACGTCGGCGTGGTTCACCAGTATTTTGGGAGTGACGCCGGCGGCATTCAGGATCTGGACGATGCGTTCGTAGTAGAAAACGCCGGCGCGAAACGCCAACCCGCCGATCAGGCCGATCCTCTTTCCTTCGCCGGATAGTCGACTTTCGGGCAACGCGTTTCCCCGGCTGTTCGATGGCGGAGGCGGATGGGGATCGAACCCACCACCCGCCGAGGCGGGTCTCCGGTTTTGAAGACCGGGGGAGCCACCAGACCCCAGTCGCCTCCATGGAATCAGCGTTACATCGGCGGCGGCGGCACGCAAGCCAGGACGGCGGCGGCGAGGTCCGCAAGCTCGGCATCGGCCACCGCCAGCATGTCGAGCAGCACGTCGCCGTCGTGGATGCGCCCGACCACGGCGGGATGTTGTGCGCGCAGCGACGCGGCGAGGCGGTCGGGTATGCCCGTCGCCAGCGCCACGGCGACGCTGGGGATTGCCTCGCCCGGCAGCGAGCCGCCGCCGGAGAAGCCGGTCGTGCGTCGCAACCCGGCGAACGGGCCGAGCATGGCCGCGAGCCGTTCCGCGCGCGCCGTCAGCGTGGCCTCGGTCTGGGCCATGGCGCCCAGCACCGGCACCGCCTCCCACCCCTGGTCGCGATGCAGGCGCAAGGTCGCCTCCAACGCCGCGAGCGAGAGTTTGTCCAGCCGCAGCGCGCGCAGGAGCGGGTGGCGGCGCAGTCGGTCGATGCTGGCGGCGCGGCCGGCGAGCAATCCCGCCTGCGGGCCGCCCATCAGCTTGTCGCCGCTGAACGCGACCACGTCGGCGCCGGCTGCCAAGCTGTCCTGCACCGTCGCCTCCGGCGGGCGGCCGAGGCGGCGGAGGTCGGTCAAGGTGCCGCTGCCGAGGTCGTCGATCACCAGCAGCCCGGTCTCGCGCGCCAGCTCCGCCAGGGCGGCGACCTCGACCGCCTCGGTGAAGCCGACGATGCGGAAGTTGCTCTGGTGGATTTTCAGCAGGACTTTCGTGTGCGGCCCGATCGCGGCGCGATAGTCGGCCAGCCGCGTCTTGTTGGTGGTGCCGACTTCGACCAGCCGCGCGCCGCCTTGCTGGATCACGTCCGGCACGCGAAACCCGCCGCCGATCTCGACCAGCTCGCCGCGTGACACGATCACCTCGCCGCCGCCGGCCAGCGCCGACAGGGCCAGCAGCATCGCGGCGGCGCAGTTGTTGGTGACCACCGCGGCCTCGGCCCCGGTCAGCTCGCGCAACAGCGGCTCCACCGCCTGCGTCCGCGAGCCGCGCGAGCCGGTGTCGAGGTCGTATTCGAGGTTGCAGTAGCCGCGCGCGACGGCCGCCACCGCGTCGGCGACCTCGTCGGCCATCGGCGCGCGCCCAAGGTTGGTGTGCAGGATAATGCCGGTCGCGTTGATGACCCGGCGCAGGCCCGGCCGGCTGTTGGCGCCCAGCGCAGCGGCCGCCCGCCGCAGCATCTCCGCGTCGTCCGGAAGCGCGGCGCCATGCAGCAGTTCGGCACGCACCTCGCCCAGCACGGCCCGTAGCGAGGCGACCACGGCGTCGCGTGAGAACCGGCCGGTCAGCGTGAGCGCCTCCGGCCGTTCGAGCAGGCGCTGCACCTGCGGCAACGCCCGCAGCCGTCCGGCGATCATTCCGTCCACGAACGCCCTCCCAAGCGCTTTAATCCACCAAGGTGATCGGGCTCGCCACGTCCGCAATGGCCTCGACCGACCCGATAACGGCGGCGGTTTCGTATCCGGCGGCGTGCAAGGCGGTCACGCACGCCTCGGCTTGGTCCGCCGGCACGCTGGCGAGCAACCCGCCGGCGGTTTGCGGGTCGAACAGCAGCGGGAACATCGGCGCGTGCCGCATCGCCTCGAGATTTTGCACCGCCCGCCGCAGCCGCACGTTCTGCGGCTGCAGGGACGAAAAGACTCCCGCCGCCACCGTCTCGCGCGCGCCGTCCAGCACCGGGACGCGGCCGAGCCGCAGCACCGCGTCGACGCCGCTCGCCTTGGTCATCTCGACCAGGTGGCCGAGCAAGCCGAACCCGGTCACGTCGGTCGCGGCGTGCACGCCGTGGCGCGCCAGGATTTCGGCGGCCACGCGGTTCGACACGACCATGTGGCGGATCGCCGCCTGCACCCAGCGCGCCTTGGCCTTGCCGCGCATGTCGGCGGCCAGCAGCATGCCAGTGCCGATCGGCTTGGTCAGGATCAGCGCGTCTCCTGCCACCAGCCCGCCCTTGCGCAGGAACGCGTCGCGCCCGACCAGGCCGTTGATGGTGAACCCGAGCGCCAGCTCGGCGCCCTCGCTGGTGTGGCCGCCGACCAGCGCGCACCGCGCGTCGCGCAGCACCTCATTGGCGCCCTGCATCATGGCCGAGAGATCGGCCTCGACCTTCGCCTCGAGCCCGTACGGGATGGTGGCGATCGCGAGTGCGGTCTGCGGCTCGCCGCCCATCGCGAACACGTCGCCGAGCGCGTGGTTGGCCGCAATCATGCCGAACCGGTACGGGTCGTCGACGATCGCGCGGAAGTAGTCGACCGTCTGCACCGACAGCCGCTCGCCGCCGGTGTCGACCACCGCCGCGTCGTCCGGCGCGTCGAGGCCGACCAGCACGTCGACGCGATAGAACGGTTCTATGCTGCCGAGTGCGCGGGACAGCACGGTGGCCCCGACCTTGGCACCGCAGCCGCCGCAGCGCATGGCGATGGTCGAGATTTCCCGCAGCGCCGCCTTGTCGGCTAGCTTCGAGCCGGCCGGCGTCGGGTCGGGCATCTCCGGCAGGCGGTTGAAGCGGTCCATGAAGCGGCGGTCGATGCGGTCTTTCAGGTGCCACGCCCAGGCACCCTCGGCGACCAGGCCGTTGCGGGTCAGCACGGCATACGGCTCGCCGGTCGAGACGATATACATCGCGTGGCGCTGTGGCCGGTACGCCTGCAACGGACGCCCCAGCAACGCCGCGCGAAGGTTGCCGGCCAGCACCGGGCCGGCGCGCACCGCGTAGACGCCGGAACGCGGGATCGGCGACGGGTCGAACGCGACCATGTCACCGGCGGCGAACACCTCGTCGTGCCCGGTCGCTTTCAGCATCGCGTTGACCCGCGCGAATCCCACAGAATCGAGCGCCAGACCGGTGTCGGCCAGCCACGACGCGGGCGCGGCCTCGGTGGTCCACAGCACCTCGTCCGCCGGGATCTGCTCGCCGCCGGCCTCGACGTGGTCGGATGTTACCCGGGTGACGCGATGGCCGGCGTGAATGGCGATATCGCGCGCCGAAAAGATCGCTGCGAAGCGGGCGCGGAAGGCGGGCGGGAACGCGGGCAGGATGTCGCGCGACGCGGTGACGATGGCGAACGTCAGCCCGGCGGCATCCCGGCGCAGCCGCCGTTCGACCGACAGCAGCAACTCGACCCCGCCGGCGCCGGCGCCCACCAGGACGATGTTCCGCGACCGCCCGCTCGCGACCCGGGCGCGCAGCGCCTCGAAACGGGCGATGAAGCCGTCGATCGGTTTGACCGGGATCGCGTGCTCGGCCGCCCCGGGGACGTCGCCGGTGTTGGGGCGGGAGCCGATGTCGAGCGACAGCAGGTCGTACGGCACCGGCGGCCGGTCGCGGCAGAGCACCTGGCGTTCGGCGAGGTCGAGGCCGACCGCCTCGTCCTGGTACAGCCGCGCGCCGGCGAACCGGGCGAGCGGGCCGGTGTCGATGTGCGCCTCGTCCATCGTGTAGCGGCCGGCGACCAGACCCGGCAGCATCCCGGAATACGGCGTGTGGACCTCTCGCGTGATCAGCGTGAGCCGGACGCCGTCGATCGGCCGCATCCCGAACCGGCGCAGCACGGCCACGTTGGCGTGGCCCGCGCCGACCAGGACCACGTCCTTGACGACCGGGCCGGCGTTCATCCGCATCGGCCGTCACACACAGGCGGGCTCCGCCGATAGCCGCACGGGCCGGCTGTCGACCCGCAGCCGCCGGCGCAACGCGCGCGAGAGGGCGTCGATCGCCATCGACAGCAGCCCGGTGGTCACGATCAGCACGACCGCGACGTCGAGCCGCAGTTCGGAGATCGCGGCGTCGACGTGATAGCCGAGCGTGCGTACGCCCAGGATGCCGAAGATGGCGCTTTCGCGGATGATGATCTCCCAACGGTAGTGTCCATAGGCGAGGAACTGGCCGTACAGGCGCGGCAGCGTCTCATAGGAATACAGGTCGCTGCCGCGCGGCGCGTCGGCGCGGTAGACCAGCGTGTCGGCGTGGCGGCCCATCAGATAACCGATGATGCCGCCGTTGTGGAGCGTGAGCGCGATCACCGCCCGCACGTTGGCGACCACAGTGCCGCGCGGGCGCGCCACCACCGCCAGGTTCCGCAGCGCCGAGTGGCGGTCGAGCCGCCCCATGTAGACGTTGTGGAACACGCTGAGCGCGTGGACGAGGGCGGCGGCCTGCGGCACCAGTGCCGCCTGGGTGGCGAGGTGCCCATAGACCAGGTTCAGCAACGTCGACTTGCCGGCGCCGGACCGGCCTATCACCGCCACCCGCTCGCCGCGCCGCACGTCGAGGTCGATGCCGTGCAGCACGCCCTGTCCGGCGTAGCCGGCGCTCTCCCCGCGCAGCCGCAGCAGGTGCGTCAGTTGAGCAGGCCGGTGACCTGGGCGACCTGCTGGATCGGCGCATAGTCGGCGTTGGCGGCGGGTATGAACCCGGTGCGGCCGAATTGGCCCACAATCGCCTCGTCGAGGCAGTCCGTCAGCGCCGACCGCAACCGCTCGCGGAACCCCGCGCCGAACGCCGCGTCGACGCCGGCGCGCAGCGTCCAGTTGTAGTCGGGGAACGGCGGCGTCGCCCACACGACCGACACCTGCGCCGGATCGACCCGGCCCGCCTGTCGCTCCAGTTCGAACACGGAGTAGTCCATCGCACCGGCCTCGAACGCGCCGGACTGCACCAGTTGCAGTGTGCGCGTGTGGTCGCCCGAGAAGCCGACGCGCGAGAACACCTCGTCGGGCGACTTGTTGAACTGCTTGCGGATGTAGAAATCCGGCATCACCCGACCCGAGGTCGAGGCGCGCGCGCCGAACGTGAAGCTGCGGCCGGCGATGGCGGCGGGGAAGTCGCTGGACGTGGCGATGCCGGTGCGGGCGTTGGCGATGAAGAAGCTCTTGAACGTGGGGTCCTCGCAGCCCTGCGCGATCGCGTCCGAGCCCGGCACCGCGCGCCGCGCCTGCACGCCGGTGAAACCGCCGAACCAGGCGAGCTGCACCTGGTTGTTGGTTAACGCGGTCACGGCGGCCGGGTAGGATTTGACCGGGACGTAGTCGACCAGGACGCCGAGCTTGGCTTGCAGGTAGGTCGCGACGCGGCCGAACCGCTCGACGAGGCGGGTCTCGTCCTGGTCGGGAATGGCGGTGAACGACAGCCGCGCGGCGCCTTGGGCCCAGGCGGGGCGGGCGGCGATGGCGCCCAGTGCGGCAAGAAGTTTACGGCGGTTCATGGTTTGGCGCTCACACCAGGCTGTTCGTCCTTGGAGGGTGAGGGTTACCCAAGACCGAGCATACGTCGGCTCGCCGCCTCATCCGCCCCTGTGCCGGCGAAATCGTCGAACGTCTTGGTGGTCGCGGTGATGATGTGGCGGGCGATGAACGGCGCTCCCTCGCGCGCCGCCTCCTCGGGGTCTTTCAGGCAGTCCTCCCACTCGTACACCGCCCAGCCGCTAAAATCGTATTCGGTCAGCTTGGCGAACACGCCGCTAAAATCGACCTGGCCGTCGCCCAGCGACCGGTCCCGCGCCGCTCGCTTCAGCCACGGCTGGTAGCCGGAGTACATGCCCTGCCGCGCGGTCGGGTTGAACTCCGCGTCCTTCGCGTGGAACGAGCAGATGCGCTCGTGGTAGACGTCGATGAAGCCGAGGTAATCGAGCCCCTGCTTGATGAAGTGGCTGGCGTCGTAGTTGATCTTGCAGCGCCGGTGGCCGCCGACTGCGTCGAGGAACATCTCGAACGTGATGCCGTCGAACGTGTCCTCGGTGGGATGGATCTCGAACCCGACGTCGACGCCGGCCGCGTCGTAGGCGTCGAGGATCGGCCGCCAGCGCCGCCCCAGCTCGGCGAACGCCAGCTCGATCATGCCGGCCGGGCGCTGCGGATAGGGATAGAGGTACGGCCAGGCGAGCGACCCGGTGAACGTCACCGTCTCGGTCAGGCCGAGCCGCCGCGAGACCTCGGCCGCCTTGTTCACCTGCTCGGCCGCCCACGCCTGCCGCGCCGCCGGTTTGCCCCGCAACGAGCCCGGCGCGAACCCGTCCATCATCTCGTTGTACGCGGGGTGGACCGCGACCAGCTGGCCTTGCAGGTGGGTCGAGAGTTCGGTGATGGCCAAGCCGTGATCGGCGCACAACCCGCGCACCTCGTCGCAATAGGCGGCGCTGTCGAACGCCCGGTCGAGGTCGAAGACGCGCTTGTCGAGCGTCGGGATCTGGATGCCCTTATAACCCATGCCGGCCGCCCAGCCCGCGAGGCCCGCCAGGCTGTCGTAGGGCGCGTCGGCGCCGATAAACTGCGCCAGGAACAGCCCCGGCCCCTTGATCGTTCTCATGCGTTCCCCGTAACCCGTGCCGCCTCGATGGATCCCACGTCGCGCAGCAGCGTCAGCGCGTGGGTTAGTGCGGCCTCGACCGTCGCCGACCGGTGCAGATCGTCGCCGAAGACCGGGGTGACCCGCAACAGGGCACGCACCAACTCGATCGGCGTTTCGGCGCCGAGCGCGGCGGCACGCAGCACGGGCGCGAGCGGGTCGGGCACCTCGATCGGCCGACCCCGCAGGTCGAGGCCGGAGACGAACTGCATGAAACCCGCGACGCCCAGCGCCAGCCGAGGGAACGGCGCGCCCGCGTCGAGTCGGGCGCGCATTGGCGCCAGTAGCCGCTGCGAGATTTTCTGTGAGCCATCGGTCGCGATCTGCCACGTCGTGTGCCGCAGCGCCGCGTTGGACAGCCGGCGCAGCACCGAGCGCTGATAGGCCGCGAGGTCGACGCCGATCGACACCGTGGGCGCCGACTCGAACGCCATCAGGTCGCGGGCGTAGCCGAACAGTTCGGGCGTCGCCATGGCGTCGGACGTGTGTTCGCAGCCCCCGAGCCAGCCGAGGTACGAAAGCGCGGTCTGGCAGCCGTTCAGCAGCCGCATCTTCATCGCCTCGTACGGTCGCACGTCGGGCACGATCTCGACGCCAACCCGCTCCCACGGCGGGCGAGGGCCGCGAAACGCGTCCTCGACCACCCACTGTCGGAACGGCTCGCACACCACCGCCGCCTCGTCGCGCAGGCCGAGGGTTCGCTCGACGCGATCCCGGTCGGCGTCGCTGGTGGCGGGCACGATGCGGTCGACCATGCTGTCCGGAAACGCCACCTCGCGGTCGATCCAGGCGGCCAGCGCCGGGTCGCGCATCGCCGCCAGGCCGGTCACGACCGCCCGCAGCACGCGGCCGTTGGACGGGATGTTGTCGCAGCTCAGCAACGCCGGTGGCGGTATGCCGCTGGAGCGCCGCTGCGCCAGCATCGCCACCAGCAGGCCCGGGGCGGAGCGGGGCGTTGCCGGGTTCGTCACGTCATGGACGATATCGACCTGGGCTGTATCGAGCGCGCCGGTCGCCGGGACGTGGCACAGTCCCTTCTCGGTCACGGTCAGCGTGACCACCGTGATCGCGGGATCGGTGAGGGCGACCAGCCCGGCCGCATGGCCCTTCACGACGTTGCGGATCGCGCCGATCACGCGAGTGTTCTCGTCGGCGCCGTCGCGGGTGGTACGCGAGTAGAGGCAATCCTGCGGCGCCAGCATCGCACCCAGGTCAGGCGGGCGCAGGTTGATCCCGACAATGCCCCACGGGCCGGGCCGCCGCGCCAGCAGGTCGTCCGCGAACTCGGCTTGGTGGGCGCGGTGGAATGCGCCGACGCCGATGTGGGCGTGCCCGACGGCGACACCGGAAAGATCGTAGGCGGGCCGCAACCGTCCGAGCGTTGCGGCACTCAGCCGCGTCACGGCCGTGCGCCGTGCTATCCGTGCGGCTGGCGCGCCGCCAGCACCGACGCCTGCAGCTGGGCCAGCGGCACGGCGCCCGACGTGATCTTGCCGCCGATCGCGAACGCCGGCGTGCCGTCGATGCCCAGCGAGTGCGCCAAGGCGACGTTGGCCTCCAGCCGCGCCGCGATCGCCGGGTCGTCCATGTCGCGCCGCAGCCGGGGCCAGTCGAGGCCGGTGTCCAGCGCCGCCGTCCGAACGACGTCCTCGGTGATGTTCGGCGTGCCGGCCATCAGCGCGTCGCGAAGTTTCGCATACCCGTCTTGCCGCTGCGCCGCCAGCACGGCACGGGCCCCCAGCACGCTGGCCGGCCCGAGGATCGGGATGTCCTTGTCGACGATCCGCAGGTTGGGATCGTGCGCGACCAGCGCCGCCATGGTCGGCAGCATCTTGCGGCAATACGGGCAGCGCAGGTCGTAGAACTGCACCAGGGTCACGTCGCCCCGTGCGGCGCCCTCGACCGGGTCGGCCGGGGTCGCCAGCAGCGCGGGCGTCGCCTGGGCGATCGCGGCGCGGGACGCCGCTTGCCGTGCCCGCGCCTCGTCGGCCTGCAAGGCCAGCACCGCGTCGCGCAGGATCGACGGGTCGGCCTGCATCGCCGCGCGCATGGTCGCCACGATCTCGGCCCGTTGTGCGGGGGTGAATGCCGCGTCCTCCGCCCGGGCGACGGGAACCACCAGGGCCAAGCCCAGCGCCAGCGCGATCCCGAAGCAGGTCATGGCGAGCCTCCGATGCGGTTCCGACGCCGTAATGGCTGACGCGACCTCGCGCAAGCCTCTCGCCATGCGAGCGGATAGGCCGGTATCACGGGCACCGTTACATTCCGCCACGAAGGATCCCCCATGCGCCGACTCCGACGCCCGCTGCGCGCCCTCGCCGGCCCCGCTTTGTTCAGCGCGGCGCTGTTCGGCGCGGCCGGGTGCGACACGTTGCGGGACAACGTGCTCGGCAGCGGGCCGGCGGTTGGCACGCCGGGCTTCGTCGCGGGCTTTTTGGGTGGCGTGGTCGCCGACGAGCCCCGCGCGGCGCTGATCGGGCGCGACATCCTGTCGGCCGGCGGCAATGCGACCGACGCGGCGGTGGCGGTGGCGGTGGCGATGGCGGTGACGCT
>JAABUX010000344.1_pt1 | contig 79088 bp, 79 predicted proteins | sample 5561851 | NCBI WGS metagenome assembly JAABUX01 (sample SAMN10711883, study PRJNA513361) | rock metagenome | isolation source: Antarctica rocks | place: Antarctica: Victoria Land, Richard Nunatak red sandstone | collected 2016-01-03 | reverse complement strand
GAACCGGTTGTCCCGCCAGGGGCATAGCCGGGTAGCTACGTTCGGACCAGATAAACGCTGAAGGCATATAAGCGTGAAACTGACTCGAAGATGAGATCTCAATCCCGTAAGGGTGAAGGGTCGTGGGAGACTACCACGTTGATAGGCCGGGGGTGGAAGGCGAGCAATCGCTGGAGCTAACCGGTACTAATCGCCCGGACACTTTACATACGCTACGCTGTCGTTTGACACTGAAGGTTCTTCATTATGCAGCTTTCCGCTGCGCCGCTAGCGAGCCCCGGCTCGCGCGCGCATCGGGATCAGGTTTCTGGCGCCGATAGCGGCGGGGTTCCACCCGTTCCCATACCGAACACGGCAGTTAAGACCGCCAGCGCCGATGGTAGTCGGGCCGCAGGGCCCCTCGAGAGTAGGACAGTGCCAGATTTTATTGCGAAGCGCCCCGTCGGAAGACGCCGGGCGCTTCGTTCGTTTTGCGGGCCAGCCTACTTTGCGGAGAAGAAGCGATAGCCGTTCTTGCCGTTCGCTTTGGTCGAGTACAGCGCGCGATCGGCGCAGGCAAGCAACGCCGCCGCATCCGCTGCGTCGTCGGGCGCGCGCGACGCTCCGATCGAGCATGAAATCCGCGATGCCGCAGTGTCGCGGATATGCGCTCGACGAATTCTTCGCCGAGCCGGCGATCGACGTTGGGAAAGAGGATAACGAACTCGTCGCCGCCATAGCGTGCGACCACGTCCTCGATTCGGGTCGTATGTTGCAATGTTCGCGCAATTGCGGTAAGGGTGTCGTCACCGTGTTGGTGTCCGCCCGAATCGTTTATCGATTTAAAATCGTCCACGTCGACGATCGCGAATGCACATCCGCGGCCGGTTCGTTTCGTTGCGTCGATCTCCGACAGCAGCCGCATGCCGAACGACCTTCGGTTGAGCAAACCGGTAAGGGGGTCGCGCATCGCCAGTTCCTGCGTACGCGTGAGTAACATACCGTTCTCACGCGCTAACGCCCCGATCGTAGCGAGTGCGCGGAACAGCTCGATGTGCCAGACGCGCGGGTGGGGGCGCGCATGCCCGTCGGCATACAAGACGCCGTAGATGCCGTCGGCGCCTGTGACCGCAGAAAGCACGTACCAACCTCGCACGTCGACGAGTGACGCGGAAAGATCGCTTTCGTTGCCGTACGCGTAAGCGGACGCATTGCGAAATACCGCAAGGATTTCGCTCGTCGTCGCGAGCGCGGCAGCGGGTTCGACGGGTTCGCCGTCTTCGAGCTGGTGCTGTGCTTCGATGCCGCGGTCGCGATGTAGGACGAACAGGATTGCCCGTGAGAAGCCAAGTGGCTCGTGCGTCGCGCGCAACATCTCACGCATCGCTTCGCTCGGCTCGCGGGAACACGCGACTGCTCGAAAACTGTGCTGCAGCGAAATGAGCAATCCCACTTGCTCGCGGGCCTCGGCTTGCTCTATTTCAACGTCGACCAAACGCGCCACAAGCGCGCGCGCGTCCGCATCGAACGTCGGCCGCACGCTCAATGGCGCATCGGACGGATGGAGGACTCGCGGATCTCCTCCGGGTACGTCGACGCCGCGCGCGCTACGCTAAGATCGACGATGCCTTCCGCAACCAGGCGCGATAAGTCGGATTCGAGTGTCTGCATTCCGTCGCGGCGCGACGTTGCGATTGTCGCTCGCAACTGGTGCGTCGCACCGTCGCGGATCAAGCGCCGGACCGCCTCGTTGGCGACGGTTATCTCTGCGGCGGCGCGCAAGCCGGACCCGTCGCGCAAGGGCACCAAGCGAAGGCCGACGAGCGCACGTAGCGATTCCGCCAGCCGAAGCCGAGCCGACTCTTGCTCGTGAGAAGGGAAGAGCCCGATGATGCGATTAACCGCGTGCGCGCTCTCTGACGGCGTATGTAGCGCCGCAAATACGACGTGTCCGGTTTCCGCGGCTTGCAGGCAGGCCGTGACCGTCTCGAGCCCGCGGAGCTCGCCGATGAAAATGATGTCGGGGTCGGCGCGCAGTGCGCCGCGTACGCCCTCGGCAAACGTCGGCACGTCGCGACCGACTTCGTATTGCGTAATGCAACTCTTCGACCATGAATGGACGTACTCGATCGGGTCTTCAAAAGTGATAATATGTTTGCGCTCGCAGGCGTTGACACGGTCGAGAATGGAGGCGATCGTCGTCGATTTGCCGGAACCGGTCGGACCGGTAACGAGGCACAAGCCGGATCGCAGTTCGGCAAACTTCGCAATTGCCTCCGGTAGTGCGAGAGCATCGAGATCCGGTATCGCTCGGGCGAGGAACCGGATGGCCAAGCGCGGACCATACCGTCCGCGCGTGGCGTGAATGCGCACGGCGCCGACCCGCTCGTCGGCGTAAACGGCATCAGCTATGCCGATCTTCTCGAGCCGTGCGCGAGAGCGTTTGTCGACGGTACGCTCCACGAAGTCGGCGGTCTCCGCTTCGGAGACGCCGCCGTCGACAATGCGCTCGACGTGGGTGTAGATGCGAAACGCCGAACCTTGACCCGGTTCGACGTGGAGATCGGACGCGTGCCGTTTTCGTCCGCGCTCGAGCAACTCGAATATGCGCTCCGCGGCGCCGGCGTCCATACGCGTGACCGCGACCGTCACTCGATGATTCCGGCAAGCATGCCCATGATTATGCGTAGCCGGGCCGCCGATACGTGCAATTGCAGTGCGGACCGGAATGCCGCCTCTTGCGTGGTCTCGGCATACGCGAGTGCCGCACGTGCGGCAATGGCATCGACGCGGTCGTCCAGCGCAGAAATAAGAGCTTCTCGCTCGCCCGCCGCTGCTAAGCCGTCGACCGCTAGAGCGCGTTCCTCGTCGGTCCGGCGACGAAGGGCGTCGAGCAATACCGCGACGTGACCGTCCGGGCGAACGGCGATGGCCCGAAGAGCCAACACGCGTCCCTGCCGATCTTCCTCATAATAAGCCCGCGCCGACAATGCTGTGTTCGTATGCCCGTCGACTGCGAGCGCCTGCAGTTCGCGTAAGCGTTCGTCGAGCGACCCGGCATGCCACGTAATGGGGCCTGGCGCCGGGCGGAGCGGCAGGCGCGTTAGCGGGGCGACGCGTCGTGCCGGCGCAGACCGTGCATCGACCACATAGGCTGCGTCGCTTCTGTCACTCGACGCCGTTTTCGCTCGCGCGTTGGTGATCCCGCGCGCTGCTTCGTCGCTACCGGGCGCCTCAAATCGCGACCCTGGCGGCTCTTCGAGAGCTACATCCGCGCACGTCTCGATGACGTCGCAGGAGCCACCGGGATCGCTAACCATGAGCGAGGCGATTTCTGCTGCGAAGGAACGCTCGCGCACGGTGTCCGGTGGGCCAGGTGCAGTCGGGTGCGAAGGGTCGTGGTTTGCGTTCTCCGCGCGTTCGATGAGCGCACGATCGGGCTCGCGTTCGATCGCCTCGCAACCACTCGCGAGCAGTCCGCGCATCGAACGCCCGACGAGAACGAAGACGTTGTCGTGGCGGCGTCGTTCGGCCTCGCCCGGAGCCGGCGTAGCAGCGCCTAGCGGTGCCGCCGTCGAGACGTCCGCCGCATCGTCTTCCTCCGAACGTTCGACGATCTCAACGCCTCGCGATTCCTCCGCGGCGGTAGAAACGGTAGTGGTCTCGACTGTCGGTTTACTTAAGAGCGACGCGTCGTCCCCGGCGTCGGGCGGCAGGGCGTTTTGCGTGGCCGTCGCGTTGAAACTCGCGCGTAGCGGTTGCGCGTCGGCCCGCAGGCTCGCACGGCGACCGCTGCGATCGTCACGTATCGGCACGAAAATTGCGGCGCCGAGCGCTACGGTAGCGAGCGCAGGTAGGGCGACTTGCATGGGTTCGATCATCGGATGCCTCAGGCAACGGCGAGGCCGTCGAACGTTTCGCCGATCGTGCCGACGAGCTGCCATAGCCGGTCGTCGAGTACGTAGTTAGGCTGGCTCATCTGTGTCAGCCGTACGGCGGGAGCGCACCCGGCAGTCTGCCCGAACAGGTCGACGAGCGTCCTCTTATAGGACGACAGACGTTCCGTCACGGCTTCGTGGGTGCTCCATACCGGAATGAGCGCCGGTAAGAGCGCATCGATCGTGGACGGTCCGTCGAAGATGAAACCTTCGCGCGACACGATGCCTGCCGTTTCGTCGGCGTTCGCCGGAACGCACGACGTACGACTTTCCGTGTCGAGGAACGGATCGATTGCGTCGCGCAGACCCGCGATCGCGCGGGCGCTTGCGGCATCGTCAAGCGTGTCGAGCCATTCTGGCGTGACCGAAAAATTCGGCATCACCGCGGCAAGTAACGGCCGTCCTAGTGCTTCGACCGCGGCTTGGCGGAGTGCGTGCAAATGCCGCGTCGCTTCCATCTGGGCGACCGGCTCGTCGCACGAGATCTCGTCGGGAATGAGGAGGCGCATTGCGAGGGAATGCCGGTACCAGCCGAGACGGTCTACCGTAAAAAGCTTGTCGACGACGCGCACGAAACGCCGCGCCCGTTCGGCAGTCCATAACAGCCGGACGCGGACGCCCTTACGCGGCGCACTGAACGGCATCGACGACGCTTCGTGCCCCTCGTGGCCTGCGGCGCCGTCGGCATCTGCCGGCGCAGTCGGTCGCTGCACGGAAAGCCGATCGTCGAGAACCATTTTGGGCGACGATGCGTCGGCCTCGCCCGGGGATGACTTTCGGCCATCGAGCCACCCGATGCTCTCGGGAACGCGTTCGTGCGCCGGTGCGGCGTCGGGGACCAGTGGCGCCGGAATCGATAAGCTGGAACGCGCGTCCGGCATATCGCAGTTGCGTACGGCCGGCGTCGCCATAGATGCGACGGACCGATGAATGCGAACGACGGCCGGATTGACAAACCATAACGTCAATAGTTCTTCGGCCGCGTAGGGACGAGCGTCGAATTCGACCGCCACGCTTACGGAGTCGGGCAGGATATCGGCTGCCATCGCAACGCCCGCCATCGAGCCGTTCCGCGGCGCTCGTGTGATGTCGTGCGATGTAAGCCGTCCGACGCCTGGATCGCTAAACGCGAGCGAGAGGATCTCGCCCGCCCGATATGGGCCGCCGCCGGTTACCACGCGAACGACGGTGAGTGAGGGGAGGTCTACCTGAAGGCGCATCGTCAGAGGCCTGCTGAGTCGCCGTCGGCGACGAGATGGGGAGTGATCAAGAACACGACCTCGTCTCGTACGTGGGTGCGTTGACGATTCTTGAAGATCTCGCCGACGATCGGAATGTCGCCGAGCAACGGAACTTTCGAAATCGTCGAACTGTCGATGTCGGAGAAAAGTCCGGCGATCACGATCGTCTCGCCATCGCGCACTCGGAGCGTCGATTGCGCTTTGCGCGTCGAGATGATCGGAAACGTCGAGACGAAGCCCGTTACTTGGCTGTAGTCGGTTTCGAGTTCCGTCGTGATCGCGCCGTCTGCGCCGATCGTCGGCGTGACGTTGAGGTCCACGCCGACGTTCGCGAATTGCACTTGCTGGTTGCCCGTCCGCGCATCGAAATAGACGATGGGGTACTGCTCGCCGACGAGTAATGAAGCAAGCACGTTATTGAGAGACGAAATGCTCGGGCGAGCCAGGATTTGCGCTTGACCCTTGGTCACGAGCGCGTTGATCGTAGCATTAATGGCGAGCGAATTCCCAAGAAACGTCGTGACGGTCGAACCGGTGCCGGCTTGCTGCTTTCCCGTGACGTCGGCGCCACCAAACAGAACGCCGACGTTACTCGATACGCTCGGGCTCAAGTCGGTCACGCGTACTTCGTAGCGGACTTGTTGGCCGGGCCGGTCGACGCGCCGGATCAAGGAGCGCGCGGCCTCGATGAAAGCGCGAGGCCCGGTGACGACGACCGCGTTCTGCCCGTCGCTCGCATAAACGGTCGCCGGCGGCACGATTGGAAGCACGGCTTGTACGGCCTTGAGCGCCTCGCTCGCCTTGACGTACCGCATCGGTATAACGTCCTGTTGCGAATCGGCTCCGAGCGTTGCAACGATATCGGCGGCGCGCGAAAGCGTGGTCTGCGAGCCGGTCACGAGGACCGTGCCGGTGCGGCGGTCCGCGACCACGAGCGTCCCTTTCGGAAGCGCATCGGTCAACGTCTTCGCCAAGTCTTCACTGGCGGCATTGCGCGCGGAGAAGGCACGCGTCCGTGCGCCTTCAGCAGCTGCCGGGTATCGCCGGTTCATCGCTTCACTCGTCCCGACGTAGATAACGCTACCGTCGCGCACCGCTTCGAGATCGTTCGCGCGCGTTAGCGTCGCGAGCGCTTCTGCGAAACTCACGTGGGTTAGCCGCATCGTTATCGGCTTATGGGGAACGGAGCTATCGACGACGACGTTGGCCGACGCCTGGGTCGAAAGTAAGCGTACCGCATCGTAGACGTCTACGTCGCGCACGTCGAGCGATATCGGTCCGGCAGCGGACGCCGCAACGGCGAACGACGAGGCGACGCACGCGGCGGCGACGACGATAGTGCAGAACCGGCTGATCATGGTTGCGTCACCTTTCAGCGTGGCGGCGGTGCGTACGGATACGGATATGGAAATGCCGTCGGGCCGCCGCGATCGGGCGTCGGGGTCACGCCCGGCGCGAGTCCGCGGCGGTCTGCCGTGGCAAGCGGTGGGGGAAACTCGGCAGCGCTGCCGGTAGCGGGCGCGGGTGCATTAGCGCCCGCATTCGACGGTGTTCCGGCCGGCGCGGGGGTCGCTAAGAGCCGGCGCAGCATTTCGATCGTCAGCGGATGCTCTGCGGGCGCGCGAAGGAGCGGAGCAGCCTGCACCGCCGCTCGCGCCGTCGTCGTCGCTGAAAGATCCAGCCGCGATCCGTCAGCAAACGCCAAACCGCGCAGATCGATCGCGACGATTCGTGTCCGGCGAGCGTATCGCCGATACGCACGACCTCCATGTCGGCGCCGCTCGCAACGTACGCAACGGGATGCGGGCCGGCAATCGTCGCTTTGATGACGAGTTCCGGCCGCGCGCTGGAGGCGACATCATTAGCGGTTCCCGACGCAATATCGGGTACGTCGCCGGGGCCGGCGGCAGCGACCGCCGTATCGTTCGCGACGGCTGGCTGAGGCGGTGACGGCGGTCCGGTGAGGGGCGGATCGATTGCTGCCGGCACGACCGGCTTGCCGACGAACGGATCGCGTGAAATCATCGCTGCGATGGGGCGCGGTGCGCCCGTCGCCCACAACGTGAGTCGCGCGGCGGGCTCCAACGTAACACCTTGCGCGTCGCTGCGTTCGCCGACGCCCGAAAACCACGCTGCGTAGGCTGAAGCCGAGACGAAGAGTAGCGCAGCGCGCTGACGGCGCGACCACAAAATCGTCCTTGTGACGAGCCGTCTGCGCCGGCAAGCGGCGGGGTGATCCCGAAGATCGTCACCGGGACGTTCGCTTGCAGGTTCGGGCCGTCGCCGTCGCGCTTTAGCGTGGGAGCATCGACGCGTACGATTTCGAGGCCTTGCGACAACTCATCGACGGTCGCTAACAATGGGGCGTAGCGGCCATTCAATTCCAGATCCACATGGGTAGCGGCAAAAATTCCGTCGTTATGCGCCGTGTCGCGCGCTTCTCCGGCGACGACGGTCGATACGATTCGCACGCCGTGTTTGCGAACGAGTTTCCCGAGTTCTCGAAGGAACACCGCTTGCGGATGCTCGGCGAAGAGCGAACGATAGCGACGCGCCAACGCATCGCGTTCGGCGCGAACGTGCGGAGCTTCCGCGAAGGCGATTTCATCCGACCGAAGCGTCGTTTCGGCATCGGCGAGCCGCAATTGCAGTCCTTCGACATGGGGTTCGTATGAAACGAAGACGACGCTTCCGACCAAAATGGCGAGCAAAAACGTCGCAATGCGAATGAGCCGCGGCACGTCGATCTCGCTAGCGCTCACGGGGCCGTGCCGTGCGTCTTAGAAGGGACGGAAACGATGCGGACCGTGAAGTGCACGCCGTCGCCGGAGCGGTTGTCGATGGAGACGAGCGACGCAGCGCCGGACGGTGAGGAGCGGCCGAATCCGGCGATGGCGGCGCTCACCGCATCGACGCTGGTCGCAGAACCGCCGAGCTCGAATCCACCTTCGTCGTGCGCGAGACGTTCGAGCCACACGTGCGCGGGCACGCCGTTGCCGATCCGCGCGACGGAGAGCGCGGCTGCATTACCGGTTCCGCGCATCTCGCGCTCGCGTCGCGCGAATTCCTGATAGCGTGCGACGTCGAGCGCGAGGCGCTTCGCGTCCGCGCGCGAAGCGCTCTGCGACTCGACGATCCGGACGTCGGCGGCAATGGCTGCGTCCAAGCGATGGACGCGAAGCTCTTCGATTGCAACGCCGAGCACCGCTACCCCAACGATGACCGCGCTGCCGACGATGCAGCGCCGTACGTAATCGGCGTCGACGTGCAAGCCGAGGAAGCGAAGCGTCTCTTTTGGACGCGGAAGTAGATTCGCGCGAATCACGAAGCGATGAAGCCTCGCGGCGCGACCGACCACGATGCCAGGCCGTATGCGAAGGTCCAGGTCGGGGCGACGTGTTCGCCCAGCCGTACGCTGTCGACCGTATATCCGTCGCTCGCGAGCAGTTCGCTTATGGACTCCTGCAACAAAGGGAGGCCAAGGACCGCTAATGTTTGCACGTCGCATACGCCGTCGCGGCGCGCGTCGGCCAGTGCGGCTCGGACGCCTGACGCCAGCCGGTCATCGACGAGACGGGGCGGAAACGTATGAACGATGCCAACCGGCCGGCCAAAGATGACGAGCGCAGCTCGATCGGTCGTCGTATCGAGCACGGCGTCGGCCGTGCCGACCGCACGTCGCCACGCGCACGCAGGGATGTCGACCGCGACTGGTTTGAGACCGGCCGCGCGCGCGATGGCGACGAGCCGCTCGATCGTGCCGGCGCGTGCGACGGAAAGCAACATCTCGTTCGATGCGTACGGTATGGGGTCGAGTGCCACGAGCCGTTCCGGTTGCGGCCAATCGACCATCGCGTCTGCTTCCAATTCGGCAGCTCGATCCGCTTCGGAGCGCCGCATCCCGGGCGGAACCCGGAAGGTTCGCGTAACCACGTCGGCGGCCGGAGCGGCGAGTACGGCGCGCCGCTCGCGTCCAGGCATCTGCGAGAGTAGGTGCCGCAGCGTTTGCGCGATGCGCAAATCGGGCGCATTATTGCTCGACGGCACTGCGCCCGTTGCGGCGTGACATAGTCTGAATCCACCGTCGCTCGCGTCGGTTGCGACGATCGAAACCGAGTCGGCACCGAGGTCGACGCCGAGCGGCAACGACCGGCTGCGCCGCACGAGCGACTTCATGGCGCTCCACCGCCGATGATCCGCAGGATCGCCGGACCGGCAATAAGCGTGAGCGAGCCGCCGACCGCCAGATGCGGTCCGAAGGCAACGGACGCACGTCTGCGTACGCCGCCGCAGAGTGCGCTTACCAAGAGTCCGCTAACGCACGCGGTAAAAACGACGAGCAGCGCTTCGACGGGACCGAAGGCGGCGCCGACCGCATACATCGCCTTAACGTCCCCGCGTCCGATGAGCCTTCCTCGCGAAAGCACGAGTACGGCTCCGAACGTCCCGACGAGAAGCACGACGCCGTGCATTGCGCTCGACGCATTCCCGCTCACGACGGCAAAGATGGCGACGACTGCGGCAGCCGGTATCGTGACGGCATCGAACAAATACCCGGTTCGTGCGTCGGCGCCGGCCGCCGCGATGAGCCCGATGCTCGCTCCGCCACGCAGAGCCGCGTCCGCCGGAGCCCGCACCACGAGTGCGCAAGTCGTAACCGCCAAGGTGCAGGCGAGTTCGAGCAGAGGAAAACGTGCCGCACCGCCCGCCAGCCGGCGTTCGGCCCGATGCGCGAGTAGAACGCTCGTGATGCTCCACGCGCTCAATCCGGTCAACGCGAGTATACCATCGCTCATTCGCTTACGGGGCCCCGTAAAGGCCGAGTTCGGGCGTGTACTTGATGCGCGAGCAGCCGTTACCGCACGTGACGTTCGACGTTCCGCCGCTCGCGGCGGGTAACGCGCTCAGCGTCGATGGATCGTACGCATCGGGGTCGTCGATCTCGTATGACGGAGCGGCGCCCGCCTTAAACGTGTAAGCGTATTCGCTGTGAGCGTTCGTCGCATTTCGCGGCGTCGTGTTGAGGTACTTTCCCGGATTAATGGTGAACAGCGCCGGCGTTACGTTGCCGCTCTGCTGCGGATAGAGTTGGTTGTCGCTGTTGTACATTTCGATGGCCGTTGCGATTTGCTTGATGTTCGCCTCCGTTTCGGCGACGGCTGCTTGGGCTCGCGCATGCACGAAGTTCGGGATCACGATTGCAGCAAGTAACCCGATAATTGCGACGACGACCATGAGTTCGACGAGCGTGAAACCGCGCTCGGAGTTGTCCTCGTTGACACCATCCGTAGCAGCCGAGTCGAAGGTGAACATAGACGTACCTCCCAAGCAGTGGGCGTGCATTAGCGAATCGACGAGCTTAGCGCCGAAAGGGGCACGTACACGACGTACACGATCGCCGCTACGACGAGTCCGAGTGCGAGCGTGACGACCGTCTGTATCAACGTAGGTAGCGTTGCGAGAAGCGACTCGACGTCTTCCTCGTAGTATTCGGCGACTTTCACGAGCATCGCCGGGACGTTGCCGGCAGAACTTCCGACGCGCACGAAACCCAATAGCAACGGCGGAAAGAGGTCGTCGTCGAGCGCCTCTTCCAGCGATGCGCTCGTGCCCACCGAGATCCGATCGCGGGCGCGTGCAATCGCGCGCGCGAAGAGCGGGCTTTCGGCGATCGGGACCGCGACGTCGAGCGCGCGCACCTGATGGACGCCCGATTGCAGAAGGGTCGCGATGACGCGCGAGACGCGTGCCAGTATCGTTTTCTCGAGCGCTTCGCCGATCACGGGAAGACGGAAACGAAGCGCGTCGAATGCGAGCGCTCCTTCGGCTGTCTGCATCGTACGGGCAACGGCACTCGCGCCTGCGATCGACGATGCAAGGCCGGCCACCAAGATAAACGGATTGGTAGCGAACGCGCCGATCGCGAGCATCGCTCCAAGGACCGGTGAAAGCTCGATTCCGAAGCTCGCAAACAGCCTGGCGAACTGCGGGACGACGAAGGCAAACAGGTAGGCGACGATGCCGGTCGCGGCTACGACGACGATGGCCGGATAGAGCAGCGCGGATTGCAGATTCTTGCGCAACTTCTCGTCGCGTTCGAGAAAACGAGCGAGCCGATCGAAGACGTCCTCCCGATTGCCGGCTTCCTCGCCGGCGGCGACCATCGCGACCTCGAGGTCGGTGAACTCGTCCGGCCGGTGCGCCATCGCCGACCACAACTTCTCGCCACCGCGCTCGACGTCGGCCTTTATGCTCGCGAGTGCATCGCGAAAGCGGGGCGCGCGCGCCTGTTCGACGAGGAGGTCGAACGACGTTGCGAAGTCGACTCCGGCTTGCTCTAGGGCGGCATAGGCGCGAAAGAAGGCGAGCCGCTCGATCGGCTTCGCGCGCCGTATTATGCGTGAGAAGGAGAAGGGCGACGCCGTCGATTCGAGATGCGAAGGAACGAGCATACGTTCTCGCAGTGCCGCGAGCGCCGCGCTGCGGTCGATCGCGCGCATCGTGCCGGTGATCCGCTCTCCGGCCGGCGTGCGCGCCCGATACGCGAACGTCACCGACACTAGCGGATGCCTGCTGCGACGCGAATTTGTTCCGGATAATCGGAGGCTGCGACGGCTGCTTCGTGCGTGATCAGTCGTTCGTTCACCATTCGCGAGAGGTCCATCTCGAGCGTCTGCATGCCGTCGCGTCGCGAAGTTTCGATCGTATTGCGAATCTGAATGCTTTTCTCAGGCGACATGAGTTGCGACCGGACGGCCGACGTATTCAGCGCGATCTCGCAGGCGGGTCGCCGGCCCCGTCCGCTGGCATCGGGCACCAGCCGCACCGAAACGATCGCTTGGAGCGACTGGGCCAGTTGCATCCGCGCCTGCTCCTGGCGGCCGCCGTCGAAGACGCCGACGATGCGCTGAACCGTTTCGGCGGCTTCCGACGTATGCAACGTGCTGAACACCAATTGTCCGGTTTCGCTCGCGGCCAGGCACGCCGACATCACGTCCGGGTCGCGCAGCTCCCCGATCAAGATAACGTCCGGATCGGCGCGTAGCACGCCGCGTAACGATTCGTGATACGAGCTTACGTCGCGGCCGATCTCGCGCTGCCGGATTAGCGAACGCCGGCTGCGATGGCGGTATTCGATCGGGTCTTCGACGCTGCACACGTTGGCATGATCGAGATCGATCGTCTGCAGCGAGGCGTACGAAGTCGTAGACTTACCGGAGCCCGTCGGGCCCGCAACCACGCAAAACGAGCCCGGACGCCTTAGGCCTCGCTGGTAACGAGCGAGCAGCTCCGTTCCCATACCGAGCTGTTCGAGATCGGGAACGAGGTCGAAGCGCTGCAAGAAGCGCAGCACGATTTTCTCGACGCCGGCGATCGGAACGGTCGAAGTGCGCACGTCGAACGAGCGGCCGTCGTACTCGACGGAAAGCCGGCCATCTTGCGGAAGGCGCGACTCGCCCGTATTCATGTTCGATCGAACTTTAACGAGTGATACGACCCGTTCGAATAGCCCGGCTTCGAGCGTTCGATCGTGTTGTAGCACGCCGTCGACGTCGAGCCGCACGCGGCCTGTGCGTCCGCTCGAAGGCTCGATGTGGACGTCGGATGCGTAGCTCGAAATCGCCGCTGCGAATATCTCGTCGAGCGTCTGTCCCGCAAGGGAATCGAGGTCACGGGGAGCGGCGGCCGGATAGAGCGCTTTGAGACCTTCGCGAATCTCGCGTACCGGTAACACGACGGCGCGCACGTCTTTGCGGGTCAGCCGTCGCACGCGATCGACAAGCTCGCCCTCGTCGACGGCCGTTCCAACAGTCAAGGTAAAGCCGTCGAAGGCCAGCGGAAGCACGTCGGCGTCGTAAGCGGAATTGCGCGAAAGAAGCGCGGCTGCGGTCCGCTGGGTCGATTGATCGATCGTCTGCGCGGTCACGGATTCGCGATATCGGACCGGTGGCGCGCGGTCGCGAAGACGGCGCGTGCATAGGCACTTCCCGCACGCAGATCACCCGTGTTATACGCGGAAAGCGCGTGAAAGAGAGCGCGCTGCCCGGGGCCGTATGTGCGGGCGGCGCGAGCATACGCTTCGCGTAGGATGCGTGCGCCCGCAGCGAGATTCGTGCACGGCTCGAACGCCGAATCCGAGTCGATACGCAAGGCGGCAAAATTACCGGAGTTCACCTGAGCGAAGCCGACGTCGAGGTTGTGTCCGGCGCGCAGGAGCGAGCGCACCAGCCGTGCCGCGCCGTTACGGGAGCGCGGAAAGTACGCGCGCCGTGCGGTGTCGTCGTCGATGGCGTACGGTCGTCCGCCACTCTCGTACGCAACGACGGCAGACATGGTGCGCCGGCCGACGTGCGGCGCGCACGACGCGATGAGTTGCGCGAGGCTCGCGGTCGCGACTAGGAAGAGCACGCGCGTTGCATCCGATCGAGCGCCGCCCGGTGCATCCGCGACACGCGCTTGGCCGGAAGCGCGAGCCGGCGTGCGATCTCGCTTTGGGTGAGGCCGAGCATGTAGACGCCGGCTATAACCGAGCGCTCGGGTCGCGAGAGCGTCCGAAGCGCTGCATCGATGACGATACGATCGTCGGGACCGACGCTCGTGCCGTCGTTATCGCGCATTTCACGAGCGCCGCGCCCATCGAGCGGCAACGGCGCGCTCGTCGAGCGCAACACGCGCACTTCTTCGACCGCCTCCGCGGACGTACGAAGCGCTCGCGCGAGCTCGGCGATGCTCGGCTCGCGCTGCAGGCGCCCGAGCAACGTCTCGTGAGCTCGTATGTATTCGCGTTCGAGGGCTTGCAGCCGGCGCGGTATGCGAACGGCGCGTTCATAATCGCGCACGTAATGCATGAGTTCGCCGACGACGATCGTCCACGCATACGCCTCGAAGGGCGTACCGCACGTGGCATCGTAGCGACGCGCAGCTTTGATGAGGCCCACGGCGGCGATTTGCTCGAGATCGCTGCGTTCGAGGCCGGCTCGCAGAAATTTGCGTGCGCCGCGCCGGCACAAATGACGGTACGCAAAGACGAGCGCATCCGGGGAATCGTTGATGGCCGGCGAAACCATTTCACCCGCCAATACCGGATCGACCATGGCTGTATCTCCCGGTCGTGTTGATGGCCGCTGGGGCAGCGTCGGGCGATTATCAGGAATGAATATGTCGCGGAAAAGACGATAAGATTAAGGAACCTTAATGTTAACCGGCTCGTCCTCGTCGTCTGTCCGCACCGCTTCGAGCCGGGGAACTACTGCGCGTATGGCCGCTATAAAGGTTCTCGTTGCGGAGGACGACGGGCCGATTCGGCAATTGCTCGTGCATCATCTCGAGCGCGACGGCTTCGTGGCCCTCGAAGCCGCCGACGGTCCCGCCGCGCTGCGCTTGGCGCGCAGCGGCGCGGATCTTGCATTGTTAGATATCGGCCTCCCCGGAATCGACGGGTACGACATCGTCAGAACGTTGCGGCGCGAGGGCCGTGTGACGCCGGTCGTCCTCGTCACCGCGCGGGTCGAAGAAGTCGACCGCGTCGTCGGCTTCGAACTCGGTGCCGACGATTATGTCATTAAGCCGTTTTCGCCGCGTGAAGTCGTCGCGCGCGTTCGCGCCATCCTGCGCCGCAGCGGAATGCGCTACGAACCGGCCCCCACCGTTATGCGCTTCGGTCGTCTCGAGATCGATGAGGCCGCGCGTGAGGCTCGCGTCGACGGTAACGACGTCGGACTTAAACCGCGGGAGTATGCGTTACTCGTGATGCTCGCGTCGAATCGGGCGTCGCACTATCTCGCGACGTCTTGCTCGAGCGCGTGTGGGGCTTCGACTTCGACGGCGACGAGCGCACGGTCGACGTACACGTCCGGCGGCTGCGGATGCGGCTCGAGGAACAGCACCGTCTGGGCTCGTGTTTGCATACCGTGCACGGCTTCGGCTACAAGTTCGCCCAGGCTTCCATATAGTCAGCGTGCACGATACGCGAACGCTCATCGACGCGCTGGATGGCGCCGTGTCGGGCAGCCCCGTGCCGTTGCTCGTAGTGCGCATGCGTGACTTCGAGCGGATCGCGTGGCGAGAAGGACGGGACGCGGCGCGTAGCGTCGAACGGCGGACCCTGCGCTCGTTCGTCGAGACCGCGGGACGCGTGTTGCGCGCCACGGACGTGCTCGCACACGATGACGACAGCGAACAGTTCCTGGTGGCGCTTCTATCGCCGATGCGCCGTTCGGAATCCGTGGCTACGCCGAGCGATTGCCGCGCGACCTTAGCGCGGCTAGCCTCGGCAATGGAACTTGCGAGCGGCATGCGAGCCGATACCGGCTGGACGTTGGCATACGCGCCGATCGATACGACGCGCTTACGTCACGCCATCGACTCGGCATTGGAGCGCGGTGCCAGGGAGCGAGAGCGCTACGCCTTCTTTTCGACCATCGGGCACGAACTCCGAACGCCCCTTACCTCGATCCGTGGCTATCTGGAGACGTTGCTCGAAGAAGATCTTCCGCCCCAGACGGCGCGCAAGTTCTTGGAAGTCGCCCGGGCCGAAGCACTACGCGTGAGCCGTCTAGTCGACGGCATGTTCGACGTGTCGATGCTGGATCTCCGCGCGGAATCCCATCAAGCCGCACGTTGCGAAGCGAGCGACGCGATTGCATCGGCGCTCAGCGTTTTGGGGCCGGCTGCGGCAGCGCGCAAGACGACCCTCCTTTATCGGGCGACCCAGCGATGCGAGGTAGCGGTAGCGGAAGACCGCTTGATGCAGATTCTCATTAACGTGATCGACAACGCCATTAAGCATGGCATCGAAGGCGGCCGCGTCAACGTCGCGCTGGCCGAGATCGATGCGCGCTACGTCGAAGTGCGCGTCGACGACGACGGGCCCGGCGTCCCAGCGGCGGAGCGGGAAGAGATTTTTGCGCTGGCCAGGCGTGGCTCGAACGCGAAGTCGCGTGGCTCGGGCCTCGGCCTCGCGGTCGTGCGCCTTATGCTCGAACGTGTCGGCGGCGAGGTGGACGTGCAACCGTCGCAACTCGGCGGCGCGCAATTTCGCCTGCGCCTTCCGCTGCTGCCTGCGAGCGACGCACGGGCGCCGGCTGCGGCGTCGGCCGGCTAATCGCTGAAGTCGGCGACGAAATATTCGCCGCCCGGGGTCGATACCGCGCCGACGCCGATGCGCGCGTAGTGCGGCTGTAGCGTATTGTCGCGATGTTCGCTCGATTGCCACAGCGCACGGTCGGCGTCGTCGGGATCCCGGTCGATAACCAGATTTTCACCCGCATAGCCGAAGCGGTAATTCGCACGGGACATGCGGTCGAAGGGCGAGGCGCCGTCGAGCGAGGCGTGACCGAAATACCCGCGCGTCGCCATCTCGAGCGCGTGCGCCCGCGCGATCTCACACAGACGGTCGTCGATGGCGAGCGCCGGCAACCGTGCGGCGACGCGCTCCGCATTAAGACGCGCCGCTAAACGCGCCGCGTCGGCCGCACGGTCGCGCGCGCCGGCGTGGGGCGTCGTGCCCGCCGCGGGTATGGGCCGAGCCGGGAAGTTGGTCGCTGCAGCCGTCGTGACTGCAGCGGCGAGCGCGATGCCCGCAGCGGTTATGGACACCAAGAGGCCATCGTCCGTTTCGGGCGCGTAGGGGAGCGCGCCCGCGGTTATGTGTTCGCGAACACGCCGCTTTCCCCGCTCGGGAACATGCGCCGCTACAGGTTGCCGCGTTTGGCCTGTTCGTCTTCGATCGACACGAAAAGCGCTTTGAAGTTCCCCTTACCGAACGACAGGCTGCCTCGGCGCTGGATGATCTCGAAGAAGAGCGTCGGGCGGTCTTGCAGTGGTTTGGTGAAGATCTGAAGCATGTAGCCGCGGTCGTCGCGGTCGACGAGGATGCTCTCCTCGCGCAATACGTCGATCGCTTCGTCGATCGGTCCCACGCGCTCCGGCAACGCGTCGTAATACGAGCGCGGCGTATCGAGGAAGGCGACGCCGTTCGCACGCAGCGCGCGCACGGTCGCGACGATGTCGTCCGTCGCGATCGCGACGTGTTGCACGCCGGCGCCGCCGTAGAAATCGAGATACTCCTCGATCTGCGATTTCTTGAGCCCTTCGGCTGGTTCGTTGATCGGAAACTTCACCCGGTGTTCGGAATCCGACATGACCTTCGAGCGTAGCGCCGTGTACTCGGTCGAGATGTCGGTGTCGTCGAACGACACGAGCTGCGAGAAACCGAACGCGCGTGCATAATACTCGCCCCACGTATCCATCTCGTTCCAGCCGACGTTGCCGACGCAATGATCCACGTTTTGCAAGCCGGTGCGCTGCGGCGCGCTCGGCGAGCGTTCGACGGCAACGAATCCCGGCATGAACACCCCGCGGTAGCCGCTGCGTTCGACGAAGGTGTGAACCGTATCGCCGTACGTCCCGATCGTCGCCGTAACGACGCTGCCGAAGTCGTCGCGCGCTTCGCGCGGTTCGCTCACCGGACGCGCGCCCGCGGCTACCGCCGTCGCGAAGGCGCCTCGCGCATCGGCCACCCGGATTGCGACATCGCGGATGCCGTCGCCGTGAAGCGCTACGTGTCGCGCGATGTCGTCGCTCGGCCCGAGAGCGCTCGTGACGACGAAGCGCAGTTTGTTTTGTTCGAGTGCGTACGAGGCGCGGCCGCGGACGCCGGTTTCGGGGCCGGCGTACGCGACGATGCGAAAGTCGAATGCGGTCGCGTAGTAATGGGCCGCCTGCTTGGCATTGCCGACGTAAAACTCCAGGTGGTCCCAGTCCAGCCGTCCCAGCGGATTTTCGTGCGGAGCGGTTTGTACGGTCATGAAGATCCTTTCGAGCAGCCCGGACGTGCCCGCCGGTGCTATGCGGCCGCATGGTTTTCGACGGCCGAACGGGACGCCCCGCGAGGAACCGCTTGGCCGTCCTCGTGCGTTGCCTTGCTGGGTATGATCGAGCGACGACCTTTTAAGGAGAAGCGGATGAGATCGAATCGATTCGCGACGGGCACCGTCGCACTGGCTCTCGCTGCCTCGCTGGCTGGACCGCAGCCGGCACTTGCCGACGGCGCCGCTAGCACGCGGAACATCATTTTTGGGGCCGCCGCTGTTGGCGGCACGCTGCTGATCCTCAACCACAACAAGAAGGTTCACGAGCGCTACGCAGAGTCGGCGAAGCGTCAGGCTACGAGCGAAGCCGAACGCAATCAGGCGGAAGCTGCGTACGAGTCCGAGCGGGGCGCCTATAATAACGAGGTGGCGCTCGTGTCGGAATACCGCCGCGAGACAGCTTATCAGCATCGCCAGATCGTGGCGCGCGATCGAGAGATCGCGTCGCTCGAACACTCGCTCGTCGTCGCGAAATACGGCCGCTCGACGCAGCGAACGGCGTACGTCGGCGCCGCGCCGCATCGCGTATCCAACACAGCGCATACGCCCGCGCGACGCATCGTCGCCCATCGTAGCGCACCTCACGTCGCGGTGCAGAGCGCCCGGCCGGTCACGGTCGCCCACCGCGAAGTACGGCCCGAAACGGTGTCCTACGGGTGGGGCAACTACTAGGCCCTCCGTTGCCGCGCAGCGCACGTCGTCTCTCGTTCGCGATGCTTGCGGCGTTCGTCGCGGGGTGCGCTGCGCAGACGACTCCCGAGCGTAGTGCGGAGACGATTACCAGAGCGATCTATGCGAACGACTACGACCGCACGGTGGCCGACTTCGACGACGCAACAAAACGTTCTGTGACGCGCGGCGATGTCGGCGCTTTGTCGGACCGCATGCACGCGCTGGGCGACTTACGGTCGGTTACCGAGCGCAGCGGAGATGCCGATAGTGGCCGCTATCGCTTCGACGCGAAGTTTACGGGCGGCGCGATGCTCGTCGAATTACGCGTCGATCCCAGCGGAAGAATCGGGGCGTATCGCATTTCGCCGCAAAGTTTGCCCGCTTCGCCTTCACCGTAATCGGTCGAGACGCTTAGCGGCGCCGATTCCCGTGCCGCGCAGTGGCGGGTAGCCCATTGAAGTCGCTAGCGCCGAGGTCGATGCCGAACAGCTTCTGCGGGTCGAGGGCGGCGTCGATTGCCGGAGACCCGGCCTGCAAGCGATAGACCGCGAGCACCGAGAAGCGCTTCGGCTCGTCGATGGTGCCACCGCGGCCGGGAGCCGCGAACTGCAAAACGGTAAACATTCCGACGAGCCTGGCCCCAGCGTCTCTTAGTCGGTCGTCTGAAAAAACGTCGACCTCGAACGCAGGCGCCGAAGCGAGCTGCCTTAAGAGATCCGACACCGACGTTGTCGTGCGGATTATCGTGCTTGCGCCTCAGTGGGGAACAACCGGTGGATCGGAACCGCGCATGTGCGTTACGATCGGGCGGCGTCGCGGACGCAAGCCGTACCAACGCCGGTAGCGTACGGCGTTCTCCTCGCGGGGCGAGCGTCTATGCAAGCCGTAGGGTGTTCGCAGCGCGTCTAAGTCCGGGCGGCCAGATTCCGTCGCACCTGGGTTTCGGGCGCGATGCTTACCGCTCGGCTTGCGGCCCTTCCACGGTGAGGTAGCCGCCGATCGGCGCGAGTTCGAGATTCGCGCGGATCATATTGATGAAGATACAGCCTTGCTCGATCGCGTCGTCGAGTGCTACGTGCGTGTGCGGCAAATCCGCATCGATCCAGGCGGACGGATATTGACGCTTTCCGACTTGGCGATACTGTCGCTTCATAACGGCCATGGCGTAGCTGCGCAGATCGAGGCTCGCAAAACCGATCGGGCTTACGCCGAGGAAGCGTACGAAATAGTAATACATGAACGTGAAATCGAAACCGCTCGGAGCACCGCACACGATCGGACGACCCCAAACTCGTATGTCGTCGAGCCACGATTTCGCATCGACCATCGCGGTGCGCGGTGCCACCAGATTCTCGCGCGACTTTCGGTAGGCTTCCGCCTGCGCTTCTTGCTCCCACCACTTCGACGTGCGTTCGTCGACGCTCGCGTCGTCGAGCAATTCGAGGTTTCGCGTAAAGGTCCCGACCAATTCTTTTTCGAGCGTGAACCCGGCGAGCCCGAAGCTGAGCATCGAGAAAAGCCCCGGACATGGCCCGTCAGCTTCGACGTCGCAAGAAACGTAGATCTCTCTCGTCGGCTGTTGTCGTTCGTTCGCGATGCGCCGTGCTTAGCCGGACGGTTGCGCGCGTCCCGCAGGCCGTATCGCCGTTAGGCGTCCGCTTGCCGCACCGCTTCGTTCGCCGCCATGAAGCCGATCTTCGAATGCGTGCCGTCGCAAAACGGTTTGGTTGTCGAGGCGCCGCAGCGGCACAGCGCGACGGTCGACCGGCCCCCAAGATCGACGATATTGCCGTCGGCATCGCGAACGGTGATCGGGCCTTTTACGAGATACGGCCCCGAGGCACGAATCGTGATGTCGACGGATTCTGACATGCGCGACGAGTTATGCCGAACACTTCGGATCCCATTTTGCGATGATTGCGATTCGTATTCGCCGAACACGCTATCGAGATGGATTATTACCGTGCTTGCGGCCGGGCAACGCTCATAGCGTTCGCCGCCGCACTATCCGCCTGCCAAGGCAACGTGGGAAGCGGCTCGGGATTCTCGCTCCCGGGCAGCCCGTACGGGCAACCCGGCGGTCCGAGCAATAGTGCCGGCGCATCGACCAGTCGGCAGCAGGTGCTCGAGGGCGCCGTCACGCTCGCCGCGGACGTTACGGAAATTCCGCTGCCGACGCTCAATGGGTTTTCCGCGGTCATTTCGCTTGGAACCCCCGGGCCCGACGGCGCGTCGCCGTCCCCCGCGGCTAGCGCCAGCGCTTCGGCGAGAGGAACGTCACAAACGGCGCATAAGAGCGCCGCGCTTCTGCGACCGACCCCGCCGGCGTCGCCGACCCCAACCTCGTCACCGAGTTCGGCTCCGTCTGCACAACCCTCCGGTGGTTCGGGGCCGGCGGCCTTAAGCGCCGGTGTCCCCGCCTCGGCTTCTCCGGGGGCACGTGCGCCCGGCGCATCGCCCGCTGCAGGTGAATCCGGTTCCCCAGGTGCCGTCGCGCTGCCCAAGGTGGCGACGAAGATGACGGTCTATCCCGACGACGCGCCTGCCGCGCCGACGCCGGAGCCGACCGGAAACGTGCAGACGTTTACGACGCGCGTGGCCATCGTACGCGGCTACGTCCAGCCCACGACCGACTTGACGGTTCCAGCCGGAGTGGGCGCCGTGCGTTTCACGATTCCGCAAGAAGAACAGTTGAGCGGACGGACGTTCGCCATCGTCGTCTTCGCTGCCGGCAAGAAGCACCATCAGCATTTACTTGCTGCCGACACCAGTGCGACGCTTTCGGGCAATACCGTCACGAGTGCGGTAACGAACTCGCCGCTAGCCCTCAAGAAGGGCACGGGTTATCTGTTCATGCTATACGGCGATCCCGCGCCGGCGACACCGCCGCCGACCTATTCCGGCGTTGGAAACAACCCGTTCCCCGCGCCTACATATGCCACGGGCGCGCCGGGCGTACCGGGCGCACCGGGCGCACCGGGCTCCGCCGGCGGCGCGCCGTATACCTCGCCGCCCTACGGGCAGCCGACGTCCGTCGGTCAGCCCACGCCCGCGCCGCCGCACTAACCGCGGCGCCGAGACGGGTCGCCTGTCGCCAACGCCTGACGCCGCGGCGGACCTATGTTATACTCCGGTTTGCCTTGCCGGAGGCCGGGCACCGCGCAACGTTACCCTGTCAACCCCGCCAGGACCGGAAGGTAGCAACGGTATGCAGGCCCTAGCGTGTGCCGCGGCCCACCCGGTCTCCAGCGGGCTCACGCCCCGAAACGGGGAGGGGGACCATCGGAACGAAGCTTTCAGGCGATGCCCATTACGGCTCCGAACGGCTTCGCGTTCGGTAGGCTTTTCGTCGCGATGTCCTCGAACCGCGCTCGGCGGGTTGCATGAACGACGGCTACCAGGTTCAGGTCCTCGCGCGGGCCGGCAAACGCGTCCTGCGCCTGCACTTCACGCGCGCGCACGCGTGGTTTGCAGCGGCGCTTGTGCTCGCCGTGGTCATCGCGTTCTCGGCAGCTTCGCTTTATGCCGTGCGGCGCGCCGAACGGCAAGCGGCACAAGCGCGCAGCACTGCCGAAGCCGAGCGCGAGCGCCTTTCGACGATGGACCTTCGCGCCCGGGAACTGGACGCACGGCTGCGCCGCGTGCAGCAGCAAGACGCGGCCATTCTGCGGCTGCTCGGGGCGAAAGCGGCTGTCCCAAGTCGGCCTCGCCTGGATCGTCAGTCCTACGACCCAAGTGACGCCTTCACGACGATCGCGGAGCGAATCGAACGGCTGCGCCACGCGTCGGCCGTGACCACGCGCGAGGACGCGCGGCTGCGAACGTTAGCCTACCGCGTGCTCGACGTCCGGCGAATGCGCGCCATCGCGCGGACGCGAATGCTCGCGGCAATCCCGTCGCTCAATCCCGCGGGCGAACACGTTGCCATTCGGTCTCCTTACGGATGGCGCGCCCTTCCGTGGCCCGAGTTTCATCAGGGCGTCGACCTCGACGTGGACTACGGCCAGCCGGTCCGCGCCGCGGCTACGGGTACGGTGGCCGCCGCCGGATACGACGGCGGCTACGGTCTCAAGGTCGATCTCGATCACGGCAACGGCTACCACACCTGGTATTGTCACCTGTCGCGCATCGACGTCGTTCCCGGCCGCGAGGTTCGCAAAGGCGACCGCATTGCGCTGGTGGGCTCGAGTGGTGTCTCTACGGGACCGCACCTGCACTACCAGATCGAACTGGACGGACGCACCATCGACCCGACGCCGTACCTTGCCGGCATCCCCGCTCCCGTTCTCGCCGGACTCAAGTAACGCACCCGTGGCAAAGCATCGTAACGCGACGCGCCGAATGAGCGCGCCGTGACCTCTCTCTCGTGCAGCGCCTGGATCGTCTTCGGATACGTGCTTCGGGCATTCTGGTTTGCGATGCTTCTCTACGCACTGGTGTCTTGGGTGCCGAGCCTGCAAGGGCGTTGGAGTAATTATGTCGCGCGCGTCGTGGAACCGGTGCTGCTGCCCGTGCGCCGCATCATTCCCCCGCTCGGCGGCTTCGATCTCTCGTTCCTCGTCGTGATTCTGTTGATCGGCTACGTTATGCGCTCGATTCCTCCGGCGTACTGTTACGCGTACTGATGGCGCTCGTAAAACCGGTCGCCGGAGGTCTGCGGACCGCCGCCGCCGTCCGTAACTTCTGCATCATCGCGCACATCGATCACGGCAAGACGACGCTTTCCGACCGTCTGCTCGAAGTGACGCGCACCGTCGCACAGCGGCAGATGGAAGAACAACTGCTCGACGCGATGGACCTCGAGCGCGAACGCGGCATCACGATCAAGATGCATCCCGTCACGCTCGACTACTTCGCGCGCGATGGCCAACGCTATGAGCTCAACTTTATCGATACGCCGGGGCACGTCGACTTTTCGTCGGAAGTGTCGCGCTCGCTACGCGCGTGTGAAGGGGCGCTCTTGGTCATCGACGCCGCGCAGGGCATCGAAGCCCAAACGCTCGCGAATTACCATCTCGCGCTCGAACAAAACCTCACGATCATCCCGGTCATCAACAAGATCGACTTGCCGGCTGCCGACCCCGAGCGCGTCAAGAAAGAAATCGAAGAGTTACTGGTCATCGAAGGCGATGACGCGATCCTCTGTAGCGCGAAAGAGGGCATCGGCATCGAGGACATTCTCGAGGCGATCGTCGAGCGCATTCCGCCGCCGCACGGCAGCGACGCCTTCGTGCGCGGTCTCGTGTTCGACGCGCAATTCGACCCATATCGCGGCGTGGTCTCGTACGTGCGCGTGACCGACGGTACGTTACGCGCCGGCTCGCGCTTCATGTCGATGAATCAGAAGAAGGTCTACGAAGCGACCGAGGTCGGCCTCTTCAAGCCCGAAATGCGAAAGACGCAAGCGCTCGATATCGGCAGCGTCGGCTACATCATCGCCAACATCAAGGGGCTCTCCGAGATCGACGTCGGTGACACGTTGACCGAGGCCGCGAATCCCGCCCCCGAAGCACTCGCCGGTTACAAGCCGATCGTCCCCATGGTCTACTGCGGCCTGTACCCCAACGAAGGCGTCGACGTATCCGACTTGCGCGAAGCGCTCGAGAAGCTCTCGCTCAACGATTCGGCTTTGCACTTCGAACCGGAGAGCTCGATCGCGCTCGGCTTCGGCTTTCGCTGCGGCTTCCTCGGTCTGTTGCACATGGAGATCGTTCAAGAACGGCTCGAGCGCAACTACGATCTCGATCTCATCGCGACGTCGCCGTCGGTCGTTTTTCGCGTGACCATGTCGGACGGCTCGATCGAAAACATCGATAATCCGTCGAAGCTGCCCGCCCGCGACAAGATCGCGTTAATGGAAGAACCGTACGTCAAGGCGACCGTCATCACGCCACCCGAGTACGTCGGTGCGATCATGGAACTCACGCAGAACCGCCGTGGCACGCTGTCCAATATGGAGTACCTTGCCGACGGGCGCGTGATCCTGAGCTACGAGATGCCGCTCATCGAAGTGATCATCGACTACTTCGACCAGCTCAAATCGCGCACGAAGGGCTACGCGTCGCTCGATTACGAGGTGATCGGCTATCGCGAAGGCGATCTCGTCAAGCTCGAGATTCTCCTCAACGGCGAAGTCGTCGACGCATTATCGTCGATCGTCGCGCGCGATAAAGCGCCGCTACGTGGCCGCGGCCTTACCGAAAAACTGAAGGAGCTCATCCCGCGTCAGATGTTCGACGTCCCGATTCAAGCGGCCATCGGCGGCAAGGTGGTAGCGCGCGAAACGGTAGGTGCCATGCGCAAAAACGTGCTCGCGAAGTGCTACGGGGGCGACATCTCGCGTAAGCGCAAATTATTGGAAAAGCAAAAGGCCGGAAAAGAGCGGATGAAACGCGTCGGGAAGGTCGATCTTCCTCAGGAAGCGTTTATGGCGGTCTTGCGCCTGGACGAAAAATAGCGCCGGACCACAACGGTCGCGCGGCCCGGCAAGTCGCCGGACCACGCGAAGTTGTCACGCGATTATTTCGATTTCGCTGCGTATGCCACGCAGTAACCCTGCGGGGCGATCGAACCTTGTACGATCTGGCACTGGCCCTTCGCCGTCTTCGGGTTCTTTTTGGCGGCGATATAGAAGCGGCATTGCGCACACTTCTGCGCTTTGGGTGACTTGTCGACGTACTGCACCGCAGACTTCGCGCTCTTGGTCGCCGCTTCGCTTTCGAAGCGAAGGGAAGCGAGTGCGCCGATCGCTATGGGAGCGATCGCGAGTCTTGCGAGCATGTCGCTGCGGCTAAGCACGTGTTTGTCGTCTGGCATTTATAAGTGACCTCACAGAAAAAGACGGTTGTTCGATGCGGCTATGCGCCTGTACGAATGACGTAAACGTTGCAAGAGACGTTCCCGTTCTCATGCCTGCGGCTCCATTCATGAAAGAGTTAGGCAAGCCTAATCCGGCGGCCCGATGCGTTAAAGCACCATGCGCGAACATTCAGCGGCGTCGCTTTACAGGTCGCTCGGCGCGGCGTATACTACGTCCACATCTCGCGCGATGTACGCACACAGACACCCGTAGGAGGGCGAATGAGTTCGCAAGATCCGCCGGGGTACGTAGGCCGGAGCGTACCGACGTACCGCTCATAAGTCGATCGTTTATCGACCGCGACGCACGGAGTTTTTCCGACGGGCGGTCAGGCGATACGTTCCGACACGACCAGACAACGCGCGAGCGCCGGCAATCATTCGTGCCGCGCTCGTTGCGTTTGTGGCCGTGACTCCTCGCATCGTGCTTGCAACTGAGAACGCCGGCAAAGTCCGCGAATTCGAGGCGCTATTCGGCGGACGCTTAGACGTATCGACCGATCGGCGATATCGAGCTCCCGTCGAAGACGGCTCCACGTACGCGGCTAACGCCGCGCTGAAGGCGGACGCGCTTGCGTCGGTGCTCGGCTGCGGCCGGCCGGCAGTCCTCGCAGACGATTCCGGGCTCGAGGTCGCCGCACTGGACGGCGCACCCGGCATCTACACGGCGCGTTTCGGCGGTACCGGCATCGGCTGGGCGCAGCGGCGGCGAGAACTGTTACGCTCCCTCAACGTTCTCGAGACGAGCGACCGGCGCGCACGTTTCGTGTGTGCTCTGCACTACCTCGCCGAAGACAGCGCTCGAATCGCGGTCGAAGGCCGTTACGAAGGGTCGATCGCTCCGCAAGAACGTGGCGACGGCGGTTTTTCGTTCGATGCAATCTTCGAGACGCCGGACGGGCGCACGTTTGCGGAACTCGCCTTCGCCGAGAAGAATGACGTCAGTCATCGCGCTCGCGCCGTTGCTGTATTACTCCAACGTCTGGTGCCCCGGGGAACCGGCCGACACGGCAGCAAAGACCAGCGCGTCGCCGGGACGTAGCTCAGCTTGGTAGAGCGCCTGCTTTGGGAGCAGGAAGTCGCAGGTTCAAATCCTGTCGTCCCGACTGTTCCGCGTCAGAACGCGACGAGGAGGATTGAGACGCTCGGCACAACTCCTGCGCCCGTGGTCTAATGGATAAGGCACGAGTCTTCTAAACTCGAAGATGGGGGTTCGATTCCCTCCGGGCGCACTCGTGTGCGTGGTGATTGTAGCTCAGTTGGTTAGAGCGCTGGACTGTGACTCCGGAGGCCGCGGGTTCGAGCCCCGTCAATCACCCCACTGCCGTCCCAATGCGGTCCTCCGCAACGTTTAGCAAGCAGCGCGGAAATTGAAGCATTGGATAGATTCCACGCGACAGCACCGCATCTCGCCGTAACCGCTGCGACGTCGTTCATGATCCTGCCGTCGGCGTTGATAGCGGTGTTACCGGTTGAGCCGTGATGCGGCTCCTTACGAAGCTGCGGAAGCCCTTCGCTAGATCGTCGCCCGGCGTGACGAAGCGGCGCAAGAGTGCCAGGTGATCGGCGCTTGGACCTCTAGCGCAGAGCAGTCGATGCCGGCTTTCGTAAGCCGTCGGGCAAAGAAATGGGCCGGCGGGCAGGCGCCCGGATCGTCGCGCGTACCGCACGCGAGTGCGCGTTCCGCCGCCGTCTCACCGAAGATTCGACCCTCGATACGTTTCCAGTCTGCGGGCTCATCGGAAAGATCACGCACGTCGTAGGCTCCGGCGAGTACGAAGGCGCCACGTACCGCATGGAACCGGGCGCGGAGGGATGTGAGGTAAGGCTCATGCGTTGCGAGCAGCGCTGCGATCCGGCCGCCTGCCGAATGGCCCGCGAGGATGACGCTCGTATCCAGTCCATACGCCGAGCCGTGGCGGAGTAACCACGCAATGGCGGCTGCCACGTCACTCGCGGCCCCTCGTGCATCGGCTTCGGGATATAGGCGATACGACGGCACGGCAACCGCGACGTCTTCTTCAGCGAGTGCGGCGCCGGCACTTGCGTAGTCGCGGCGGTCGCCTGCCATAAATGCTCCGCCGTGAATAAAGACGACGAGCGGCGCTTCGCGATGGTTGCGAGGGAGGCACAGATCGAGCCGATGCTTTGCTAGGCCGTCGTTCAGATAGGCCACGTCCGCGATGCTTACGACGGGAGCCGAGCTGCCCCCGCAGCCAATAACGAGCATGGCCGCGAAGAAGAACGCGCGCACGGGTTTCGCGGTTACACGGCATCGCCGGCAATCCTCGTGGGCGTTAAGCGTGCGTTAATGCGTGGGCGGTACCGTCACAACCAGCACCTTACATCCACGCGGAGTGACGATGAGATCGATTGCAGCAACACTTGCCGTAGTTGCGCTCGGCACGACGCCGACGCTGGCTCAAACGCCCTTCCACGGCTCCGTACAGCCACTACTTGGCAACGGGCGCATCGAGCACGTCGTCGTGCTCGTCCAGGAGAACCGCAGCTTCGATAATCTTTTCAACGGTTTTCCCGGTGCCGATACCGTGAGCTATGGCTACGGGCATAAAGGACAGCGCATCCCGCTTGTGTCCTCCGGGCTCGAGCAAATCTTCGATCCCGCGCACGGCCATTCCGATTGGCTCACCGAATACGATAACGGACGGATGGACGGCTTCGATAAAGAGGTAACGTATCCGAAGGTTGGTACGCCGTACCCGGCTTATGAATACGTGGATCATTCCGCGACGCAGCCATACTTCGAGATCGGCAAGCGTTACGCAATTGCCGACCGGATGTTCGCCTCTCACACGGGTCCGAGCTATCCCGGTCACGAGTATATCGTTTCGGGCCAGTCAGACATGATGATCGGCAATCCGACCGATCCGCTCGGTCGCTGGGGCTGCGACGCGGTTCCCGGCACGACGACCGAATATCTGACGGCGGCGGGCAAGGACATTACGAACGGCCCATTCCCGTGCTTCGACTATCGCACGCTGGCCGACAGCCTCGATACCGCGGGATTATCGTGGCGCTACTACGCTAATATCGGCACCAAGCCGGGCATTGCCGACACGTTACCCGACCCCTACGACGCAATACGCCATATACGATTCGGCCCAGATTGGCAGAACGATACGACGACGGCGTCGGCGCAGATCTTGACCGACGTGCTGTTCGGCAACCTCGCGGCTGTGTCGTGGGTGAACCCGCCGTTCGTCGCGTCGGATCACCCGCAGACCAACCTCGGACTCGGCCCCCAATGGGTCGCGTCGATCGTCAACGAGATCGAGGCGAGCCCGTACGCGGCGAACACGGTCGTGCTCGTCACGTGGGACGATTGGGGCGGCTGGTACGATCACGTGGCGCCGCGCCATAAAGACGTTATGGGTCTCGGGTTTCGCGTGCCGCTGCTCGTCGTCTCACCGTACGTCGTGCACGCCGGCTACGTCTCGCACGTCGAACACGAGTATGGCAGCATCGTCCACTTTATCGAAGATGTCTTCGGCTTACCGACGCTCGGAACCCGAGACGCGACGTCGGACGACTTAGCCGACTTCTTCAACTTCGCGCAGAGATCGGTACGTCGTGCTCCCGTTCGAACGAGCGTTCCGGCATCCGTCTTTCTGCGTCTGGCGCCCGACACGCGCGGTGACGAACAGTAATATCGCTGCCTGCGGTTACAAACGGAATTGCGATGCTACGACGGTGGAGCTACCGTTGCACTCCCTGGGACCCCTTCGACCGCATGCTAATCGCGCAAGCGTACTGAGGGATTCTTTCTCCGGAAGCCGCCCTCGGCCGGGGTCGGCAAGTTGGTCAGGGCGACCTTTACGGCCGTTCGGAACCATTAGCGTGGGCCGGCTTCCGGGTTGGGAAGGACTCGTTCGTGGAATCGCTTTAACAAAGCCGGCACGGAGCGTTGCGCGCGCCTTTAGCTCAATTGGTTAGAGCATCGGACTTTTAATCCGTTGGTTCTGGGTTCGAGTCCCAGAGGGCGCATCGAGCCGCTGCCGAACCACCGTCGCGTCCCGTTCGCACCGCTAGCTCAATGGTAGAGCAGTTGACTCTTAATCAATTGGTTGAAGGTTCGAGTCCTTCGCGGTGCACCAACCTTCAGGAGCCTCGCTGCCGCGCGAGGCTCCTTTCGTAAGAGAGATTCGTCGCGAAGTTGGGAACGCGTGGGGCATGAAAATGCTGCTGCAAGTGGTCGTCTCGATCGTGCTCCATCCCGTTGCGCTGATTCTGATGCTCGTCAACCTGCTCGGACGTGACGATCTCGACGGCGGGAAGAAGCTCGTGTGGGCGCTGATCGGCATCATCTGGGGCATCGGGCCGATCCTCTACGTGACGATCGGCGACGGCGCGCTCTGGTAACGGTACGCCGGGCCGCGCGACGAGGCCGACGCTGCGAGCGTTGTCCGCGCACACTCGCGTGCGCCGTCGCTACTCGACGCCGAGTAGCTCGATGTCGAAGATAAGCGTAGCGCCTGGTGGAATTACACCGCCGGCTCCGGCCGCGCCGTATCCGAGTGATGGCGGCACGATCAGCTTGCGCCGTCCACCCACCCGCATCGTGGCGACGCCCTCGTCCCACCCGGCAATGACGCGGCCTTCTCCGAGCGGAAACTCGAACGGCTGACCGCGGTCGCGCGAGCTATCGAACTTCTTTCCGTTAACCAGCGTCCCGACGTAATGCACGCGAACCGTCTGCGCTTTCTTCGGCCGCGGCCCCTTACCGACGACGAGGTCCACGTACTTCAGTCCATCGTGCAGCGTTACCGTCTTCGTTACGCGGGCGGAGGCCGTTGCGACGCACGACGCGGCAAGGACACCGCTCAGAAACGTAAAGCGCTTCACGTTAAGCGGGAAGGGCTCCAACGAACGAGGTGATCGCGTCGAACAGCGCTTTGGGCTGGTCGACCATGACGAAGTGTTTCGAGTTGGGCACCGTGACGATCGTTAACTGTGGCGCGCCGGCGAACAGCGAGCCGTAGAATTGCTTGTATCCCGCTTGCCGGTCCGTCATCGATGCGGTGGCCGCTTGCGGCCCCTCATACGGCGCCGGAGTCATCCGAACGGGAGCGATCTCGAGCGTCGGCACCGTGAGTTTCACTAGCTCGGGCCGCAGATCTGCGCGGAGGAGATCGCTTGCATAGGCGGCTACGGCCTTCCGGTCGCTCGTGCTCGCGCGGGTCGCGACACGCTTCCCGTCGTCGGCAGCGGTGACCATCGTGGCGATCGTTTGAGCCTGCGAAGCGGCGTATTGTTCGGGGGTCGCCGCTCGCATCTGGTCACTAATGCGATCTGCCGCTGCCCCGCGCTGATCTGCCGTCATCTGCGCAAAAGGCGGAAACACGGGCGTGCCGTCGACGGACACGATTCCTCGAACCAGGCCGGGATGCTCCGTGCCCAAGCGTAACGCGAGATAGCCGCCGAGGCTATGACCGACGACGATCGGACGCACGAGCTTCTCTGCGTCGATCAACTTTAGTAGCGAAGTGTCGGCCGCGTCCAGCGCGGCACCGTTCTGCGCGGGCAACCCGTCGAATCCCGCCAGAGTGACCGTATAGACCGCATGTTTGCCGGCGTAGGTTTTTACGGCGTCGTCCCACAACCACGATCCGCAGGCGAGCCCCGGCACGAATATCATCGCCGGCGACCCCGTACCATAACGCTCCACGCGCATGCTTTCGACGGTAAACACGCGCGAGGCTTTGGGTGCCGAATCGCCCGCAGCCATGACCGGTCCGGACGCGCTCACGAGCGGCGCGATCCCCGCGCATGCCGCCGAGAAAACTAAGGCGCTTCGGGTCAACATCATCGAAACTCCATACGCGGGCAACGCCGTACTTCGTCGCTTACCGGTACGTCGTCCGAACCCTGCGCGACCGACGGCGCGTGCCGCGTTAGCGCGCGAGCATTCCGCGCAACACCGTGATCGATGCGGCCGCAAAAGCGATACGGAAGATTGCCGCCGGCTACCGTCTCACGCGCTCCGGACCATCCGGCTTCGCGAAGCTGGCGGCGCCGGCCGCATGCCAGACGTACTCTTGCGGCCCGAAGGTCGTCTGCGTGACCGGGCCGGAGAAGCTGCGCTCGCCGCCACCGTCCACGAAGTGCACCGTCGCGGTATGGGTACGTGTCCCGGATCCCGGTCCCGATCTCAGTCGATCCCGTCCAGTATCCGCGTCCGGCGCGATCGCTCCACGAACCGCGCGGGTCCCAATGTCAATCTTGGACCGAAAGCTCCGTGTACAACCGATAGCTTACCGGGCCGAGCCCGCTCGAGAGCATCGCGCGTACGTCGTCCGCTGCGTAGATCTTTGCGATCGCGCCGTCATTTTGCGAATCGACGCCGGCCGCAATCGTTCTCATCGGCGTAAACGTATCGACGAGGTGCGCACGATCGACGACGATCGCGCCTTGTGCGGCTGCCGCCGGCCTCGCGCACGGCAAAGCGCTCGCAAAAAACAATGCGAAGCTGCCGAGAGCAAGCGTCTCCCAAGAGCGCATCAGTCTTGTCCCGGCGCGTCTGCCAGGTAGTCGACCGCCGTAATCTTGAGTCGTACGTTGCCGGCAGGCCGCTCCCAAAGCACGGTTTGGCCGGCGCGTTTCCCTGCCAGCGCCTGGGCCAGCGGCGAAAGTTCGCCGATGCGGCCGCCCGCGACGTCGATTTCGTCTGGTCCGACGATCGTGAAGCTTCGCTCGCTGCCACGGCCGATCTCCGTTACGCGGACGGTCGCGCCGAAGCCGATACGGCGCGGGTCGGTGGCAGCTGCCGGGACCACGACGCGGTCGAGGCGCGCGAGCAACCGCTCGCGCTCCGGCGGTTGCGCAGCGGCGGCTGCGCGTTCGAGCGCGCGGCGGCCGGCGAGCGTCGTGCGAACGGCGGCCCGCTCGAACGCTGCCGGCGGCTCCGAAACATCGTCACGCTCTTTGGTGAAAGCTCGGCTCATCGTGCGGCCCTCCGTCGTGCTCGAGTATACGCTATGTCGGAGAGACGCGACGAAGCGCAGGACCGTGGCGTTCGGCACGGCAAATCGTACGGCGCGAGGGCGAATGGCGGAATTGGTAGACGCGCTGGATTTAGGTTCCAGTGGGGCAACCCGTCAGAGTTCGAGTCTCTGCTCGCCCAGATCGAGCGTATACAGCCACCACCTTGCGGCTCCGCGTTTCGCTTTGCGGTCGAAATACACGACGGCGCTGCGCCCGTCGGTCAGATCGAGTTCGAACCAATGCCGCGCCAGATACGCATCGCCGCGGTCCATGGTCGTCGAACGCCAACTGCGCCGGACGGTCGCAACGCATAACGCTTCGCCGCGCCAAGTGAAAGCGTCGGGTAGCGGTGGTTCGCCGCGATCGAGCGCCGGCGTCGCCACGTACGTAGCGGCCGGCACGACCGCTTCGCCAACGAACGACGGCCGCTTCACCGTAGAGAAGCGGCTCGTCGCAAAGCGATTAGAGGTTTGGCTGACACGAGTGTGCGCGCTGCGAGTATTCCTCTTGTAAGAAGTACCCGTGGCCGCGGATGACGATATTGGCGCCCGTGTTGTAGTCGATCGGAACACCAAACGAATAAATGCAGATGTCGCCGACCTCGCCGTTATTGTCATCGGCCCATGCGTTGAGCAGCGGATCCGTCACCATCTCCGTTTGCTCGTGCGAGAGGTTGAGGATGACGCCGTCGGCTTCGGGATTGTTGTTGGGCGATATGCCGAACGGCTCGTTGCAGCCGTTGACCGTCCCGACGTACGGCATGAAGCCGTACACGTACGGCTGACCGGGCAAGCCGTACTCGAAAGCGCTGTGGTAGGCGCAGTAACCGCCACCGTGCGCGAGCGGTGCATTGTTCGCGGTGAAGATCATGAACTGCACGTTGATGCCCGGCGCCCAATTACGGTCGTGCGCGACGCGCAGCACTTCTTGCTGCAGCGCGAAGTCGTCGACGCCGGCAGACGGGTACGGCGTCGCGGTGTCGACGTACGTATCGCGTAACCGCGACGTATTCGTCACTCTGCCGTTCGAGCCGTAGTATTCCTTAGCGGCTTCGTAGATGGCGCTGCCGCCGACATCGCCGAGGAATCGATTGATGAGCGTCGTGAAGCCGGTAACCATTCGGTAGCCCTTAGGCTTCCAGAAGATCGAATACGTCGTCGTCGAGGTTTGAACCGGTCCACCGTGATACGTCAAGTTGAAGGTCGGTAGACCGCCCGTGAGGTCGCTGCGTGTCGCGCGTACCTCGGTTCCATGGTGCACGCGGGGTCCGTCGTAGTGAATCGGGTAGGAAACGTAATGGGCTCCGGCCGGAGCCTCTGCCGCCGGCGCAGCTACCGACATTGCAGCGAACGCCACTATTGGAAACAAGGATCGAAGAGAGATCACGACCGCCTCACATAACGCACGATGAGCACAAGCCGGCGCCGAAGGCGCCGGGCCGCTACCGTTGACGAGCCGGCCGTCTGCATCCTCCGCGCGCGACGTTAGTGGTTATGCTGCACGCCGTCGGCGCGCATGTCCTCGCCGCCCCACATTGCCGTGGGGCTGGACGCCTGAGGATACACATGGGTCATCCACCCGAAGGCAAGCGGGAGAAAATAGCCCTTAGCGGCATCGCACGCGGCTTGCGTATGAATGGTGCCTTGGAAGCCGAAGCGCCGGTCGCCGCTCGGACCGATGCAGAAGTCGACGTGGCGGTGCCACGGCGCCACGCTGAGAGGCGCACGTGCGTCGAGTTCCGCCGCCGTCGCACTCGCGGGCGCGCCGTACATCACGCCGACGATCGTTTTGCGCGCCGCGTCGCGTCGATACAGCAGCGAGCCCGGCCGCTCGTAGTCGAGGCGCTTGCCTTCACTGGCGCTAGCCGCCGTGCTGACGTAGTGCTCCGTGCCTCCGACCGCTTCCGCGTGAAAGAGCCGGTAACCGTCGCGTTCGGCCGTCCTCACGTCCGCATAACGTACGACCACGCGCTTCGCCGCCGTGACGATCGCCACAGCGCGCGCCTCGTCGCCGGGTTGCGTAGAAGCACGCTGCGTCATCTGCATGTGGTCGCCCATTGTCATGATCGGCACGGCCGTCGCGTCGGAAGAACCGCTCAACAGTCGCACGAGAACCGCCCACCAGGGCACGAGCAACGTAAGCATGTCACCACCCCTTCGGCAGATCGGGATGAAACGGTAACGATGTTGCCTCGGCGGGCGTTTCGCCCGAAACGTCCGTCGGCGTCGACAAGAGTCGATCGCGCGATAGGAATGCCTCCGCGCTGGAGGCATTCCTATTAGCGCTCGTTATCGCGTCCCGTTCGACGATCCGGCAGCGCGCTCTTACGGCATCGCACGTGCGGCTCTCAAAGAGCCGGGCACCGCCAACGGCAGCTTCGGGCTCTCAGACGCTGCCCGTTCATCGTAAGCCGAATTCTGCCACGCTGTAACCCGCTCCGCCGACGAAGACGTGTCCGTCGGCGATCGTCGGCGTAAGGAACGCACCGGCTTGCGCGCGCCAGACACCGGCCTTGCCGGAATAGAGCATCCGCGATAGGTTCGTCGCGTCGTAGGCATAGAGCACGATCGAGTTACCGGTGAACGGACCCGTCATTGCCCACAGGATGGCCGTCCCCGGGGTCGTGCCGTTCGAAGATATTCCGGGTATCGCGCTGCCTTCGCCGTTAAAGGTGTTCGGCGTTCGCGATTTCAGGGACAGGGGGCGCTGGCGAGGTCGTTACTGCGTATGCTTGCACCGGCAGACCCGAGGCTCCCCAATACACGAACCCCGCATAGTACGCGGGACCGCCGAACATCGAATCGGCTGAATTCTCGATGACGACGCGCTGATAGATGCGGTCGCTCGCATGGAAACCACCGAGGTTGCCGGCATTCAAGACGTACATCGTGCCGCTTTTTATTCCGGCAATCGCCACCTGCGGGTTCGTTCCAGGTACGAGCATCACGCCGTTCGAGCCCAGGTCTTGGTCGTTGTTGCTTTGGACAAGCTCGTCGTGTGGTGAGAAATAGTCGGCGACGTGAAGCGAACGGTCGAGCCGCAGCACGGCCTCGCCGAAATCGGAACCACCGGTATTGGCATCGAACGCACCGTTACCGGTTGCGAAGTAAAGATGTCCGGCAGCATCGGCCGCGGGTGCGTAGGTCGCTTGCCAAATCGCGCCGAGATAGTCGGCCGCGCTCGTGGTCGTCGTGTTGAAAATGGCCGTATTCTTGAGCGTGTGGCGGTCGTAGGCGAAAAGCCAGCCGTGCGTTATCGAAGCATTTTCGTCACAGCTGCTACCGAAGCCGACGTACACGTTGCCGTTCGCGAGGACGAGGCCCGCTCGATTTTGCTGCCACTGGTCTGCGAAGACGTCGGTTCCGCCACCGTTGATGTGCACGGAACCGGCGATTTCCGTCGGCGTCAGGCGGTCGGCGCCGCCGCGCAAGTCGAGCGCGTGAAGCCGGTTGTGATACGTCGTGGAACCGCCTGACGTAATCTGAATCTTGTCGACGACGTAGAGCGTCCCGGTCGTAGCGTCGACGACCGGCGTCGAGGAGATGCCGATCGTGGGCGTAATTTGGCCGCATCCGCCGACCGACTGGATCGAGACGGCAGTAATACCGCGGCTCGGCGCGATGAAGCTGCGTTTCCAAACGAGCGCACCGGTGTCGGCGTCGTAGGCGTACACCGAGTCATTCTCGGTTGCGAGTATGGCGAGGTTATGGTTGACGCCACCGACGGTTACGTTGGGAACGTATAACGGTTGGGCGTACACGACGCTATCGGCGGCCAGCGTTCGGACGAGACCGAATCGCGATGAAGCGACGGACTTCGTGGTAAGCGTTGTCTCGCTCGGATTCCATCCGGTTCGGCCGTTATCGTAGTGGTAGGTGTAATAACCGGTTTTGCCGGGCGTCGCCGCCAGCGCGGGCGAAGCCGCGGTCGCGACGAGGCCGAGCGCGAGGTAGAGGGCTCGAGATCGTAACATAAGGGTTCTCCGCAAGAGGCAATATGTTTCCGACGCACCGCGATACGATCATGGTAGACGTCGGATGCTACCTTACATCCGAGCGCGCCTCAGGGGCTCCTGCGCGTATGGGCGATTCCTCTGCCTGCACCAGCGCGACGACGTCGCGTCAGGCGCTCAACCCCGGGTGAGCCGGCGCGGAGATTCGTGAATCGACAGCGAGGCGGAGACGGTCGAACCGGAGGAAGCCGATCGGGTGCGCCGTTTCCCCGCGGGTGAGCAGATCCGCGATGATTTCCCCGACGACGGAACAGAACTTGAAGCCGTGTCCGGAGAAGCCGCCCGCGATCACGATGCGATCGTCGTGGGGATGCATATCGATTGCGAAATGCTCGTCCGGCGTTAGCGTATACATGCACGCCTTACCGCCAAGAACGCGTCCCGCCGCACCCGGCATGAAGTCGTCGAGCGCCCGGCGCACGGGCTCGACGTCGCGAGCGTGAATGGTCCGGTCGAGCGTGGCGGGAGTCGTCTCGTCGCCGTAAGCGTGGAATGCGGCCTTCACGCCGAGCCCGTAATCGGGAAAGCCGTAGAGCGGCGCCGCCCACTCGGCCCGGCGCTCGACGAAAAATACCGGAAACGTACTCCTGGCGTACGCATCAGTAAGCGGTTCGAACCACATTTGCACGTTGCGTTGTACGCGTAGCGGCAGCTGCAACTGCGGCACGAGGCTCGCGAGCCAAGGGCCGGCGCAGATCGCGAGACGCTCGGTGACGATCGTCGAGCCGTCGGAAAGGCCCACGGCGATGCCGTCCCGCCCGGGTTCGATGCCCGTAACGTGCGTTTCGTAGCGCATTTCCGCGCCGCCGGCGGCGGCGACGCGGAAATGCGCCGCGATTGCTAGTTCCGGAAACACCATGCCGGCGTCGCGTTCGAACAGTGCCACTTCTTCGCCGGTCAGGCGAAGCGATCGATGGCGCGCGGCGACGTCGGCGGCGTCGAGTTCTTCGAGAGCGAGGCCGTGCTCGCGGGCGCTGCGTAGGGCGCCTGCGATTGAGGCGCTGCCGGCTCGGCCGACCATAACGATGCCGGTGAGATCGAGCACCTGCGAGCCGCTCTGAACCTCGAGTTCGCGCCAGAGCTCGTAGGCGCGCAGTAGCAGCGGCACGTACGCGGGATCTTCGAAATACGCCTTGCGGATGATGCGCGAATGTCCCGCCGACGCGCCCAGTTCGTGGCCCGCCGTAAGTTGTTCGAGCCCGAGGACGCGACGTTTCCGTCTCGCGATGTGCGCCAACGCGGCGCTCCCCATGCCGCCGAGCCCAACGATGACCGCGTCGTACATTCCGGTGCCCACTATTCTCGTGTGAAGGTCGTCCATGCGATACGGGCCGCATTGGCCCCGCCGAACGGATCGTCCGTTCGGTGGCTATCATGGCGAAGCCGCGACTGGTATGAACGGTCGGGATATTATTTTGACTTCCAAGGAACGAACGAACCGCCAGTCCGTCCCGCTCGCGGTCGCTGCGCTCGGAATCGTGTTCGGCGATATCGGCACGAGCCCGCTCTACACGCTCAAATCGTGTTTCGATACGAGCGGCGCGGATGCGTCGCGGCCCGCCGACGTGCTGGGCATCGCGTCGCTGCTCGTCTGGACGCTCGTTGTCGTCGTCTGTCTCAAATACGTCACGTTCATTATGCGCATCGATCACGACCGCGAAGGCGGGATCTTGGCCCTCTTAGCCCGTGCGCTTCCGCCGTCCGCGGAGGGCGCGCCGGTTCGCTTTGGGTTCGTCACGGTCGTCGTGATCGTCGGCGCGGCGATGTTGCTCGGCGACGGCGCCATCACGCCGGCAATCTCGGTGATCTCCGCGATCGAAGGGCTCGACGTCGCAAGCCCGGTCGTGCATCCGTTCTTAGTTCCGATAGCCGCGCTCATCCTTGCCGGGCTTTTCGCGTTGCAATCGCGAGGGACCGGAAAGGTCGGCATCCTCTTCGGGCCGGCGATGATCGCGTGGTTCCTCGCGATCGGTATTGCCGGCGTCGTCGCTATCGCCTCGCACCCGGCGATTCTCTCGGCGCTCGATCCCCGCTATGCCGCACGCTTCGTGACGACGCACGGCGCGGGTGGATTCTTCGTGCTCGGCGGCATCGTGCTTGCGGTCACCGGCGTCGAGGCGCTGTATGCCGACATGTCGCATTTCGGCCGGCGGCCGATCGTGCTGGCATGGTACGGCGTCGTCTTTCCGTCGCTCGTCTGTTGTTACGTCGGCGAAGCGGCGCGCATTCTCGAACGTCCCGCGCTGCTCGCCAACCCGTTTTACGCGCTAACGCCGGGCCCGGCGCTGTATCCCGCGATCGCGGTTGCGACGGTTGCAACGGTCATCGCATCGCAAGCGTTGATTTCCGGCGCCTTCACATTAGCGGAGCAGGCGATCGCGCTCGGTCTTTGGCCGCGGATGCGCGTTCTCCACACCTCGCTCGACGTTCGCGGCCAAGTCTTCGTCCCAGCCGTCAACAGCGCGCTCGCGGTAGGCTGCATCTTGCTCGTGATCGGCTTCAAGTCGAGCGACCGTCTTGCGGCAGCGTTCGGCCTTGCGGTATCGTGCACGATGTTCGCAACGTCGATTGCCTACTACGTCGTCGTGTCGCGCGTACTGCATTGGCCGGCCGTCCGTGCCGTGCCGTTGCTCGTCTCGTTCTTGCTCGTCGACGGAGCGTTCGTCGTCGCGGGTCTTCCGAAATTCGCAGACGGAGGCTGGGTGCCGTTTGCGATCGCATCGGTGCTGTCGTTCTGTGCGATCGTTTGGCTGCGCGGACGGAGAAGCGTCGTCGCGGCGATTCGCGACGAATCGACGCCGTTCATCGACGCGGTGAACACGTTCGGCACGCCGTTGCCGCCGGACGCACCGGCGATGGTGTTTCTCACGCCCGACGAGAACCGCATTCCGTTCATCGCCAACCAACGCTGGATACGCGACCGAGCGCACGAGGAGCACGTCGTGCTGCTGCGCTTCGCCCTCGGCGCCAATCCGACCGTGCCCGACGCCGAGCGGGTACGCGTCGACCGCGCCGCACCGAGCCTCACGCGTATCGTCGCCACGTTCGGATACATGGAGCCGCCGCGCATCGCGCCAGTCGTCGTTGCCGCACGCGCTCAGGGCCTCGACCTCGACCGCCCCGACACGTCGTTTTTCTACGCCGACCCTAAAGTCGAGGACCCAGGCGGCGGCGACGGCAGTTTCGCGCAACGGGTGTTCGTAATGATGCAACGTAGTGCGCGACCGCTTCCGGATGATCTTGGCATTCCGGCCGAGCGGCGCATCGAACTCAGCGTCAGCGTCGACTACAATGCGCGTCGTGCTTAGAGCGCGGCGGTATGATTGGGACGGACGCGTGCGCTCGAAGCCGTGCCGCTTTGCGGCAGATCGACTTCGACGCGCTCACGGCCCTCGAATGTGCGCGACACGCGTAAGCCCTCGGCGAGCACATTAACGAGATAGCGCCCGCGGGCGCCGCCGTCGGCGAAGGAAACGGCTGAAGCGTCTGCAACCGATGTCGCGCCGGCATGTTCGACTACGAAACGCGCCGGTTCGCTGTGCCAGTCGAGCGTCACGTCGACTAGGCCCGGCGCGTTCTCGAGTATCTCGTTAATGAGTTCGCCGATGACGATCTCGCTTGCGAGCGTGTCGGTTTCCGGCGCGTTGCGGCGTACGCAAGCGACGACGGTCCGCCGCAATCGCGTCGCGGCTTCCGCATCGCGAACGTCGAGCCTCCACGACCGGCCGCTCGGGCCGTCGCTTACCTCTGGGTTGCCGACGAACTTCATAGCGACGAGCGTGGTGACGTCGCACGGCGTCGATGTAAGCGCATCGTGCAGGATCGGTTTTGCGGGCGACGGCGTGTGCGCGGCCGCGTGCACTGCGACGATCTTGCGCAAGCGTTCTTCCCGCGTCCCGGCTACGAACGTACGACCGACCGAGCCCGTTACGAGCACCGCCATCTCCCCCGGCGCCATGGAGCGCGTGTAGCTTCGGTACGAGGCGACGGGCATCAGTCCGAGTGCGAAGCCACCCGGCTCGCCGTAGGCTGCGCCGCCGATGCCGTCGGCGAAAACAGGCGGCGCGTGTCCGGCGCCGGCATAGGTAATTTCGAGCGACCGCGGATCGATCGTGCCCACCAGCGCCGTTGCAGCGCGATCGGTTGCGTACATCCGGCGGTTGACGGAGGCGAGCGCCTCGGCAGGATCGGCGCTCGAGCCGGCCGCCTCGGACAGCATCGAGCGAATGGCCGCTGCCCCACCGGCGCCGTCGTCCGTCGCGCGCGACGCGGAGGTCCCGATGGAGAAGGCGATGAGTCCGCTTGGCGCGGTCGACACGTCGTGCCACGTTTCACCGTTCGCGCCGGCGGCGTCGGGAATGACGACGGCGTCAAATGCGATCGCCGACGGCGCCGGCAAATCGTCCGGCGTCTGCGTGCGGCGCAAAAGTGCACGACGCGCTCCCTTCGCATGGAGGCGCCGAACGCTCGAAAAGTACACCGCCGCAATGGAGACGACGACGACGGCCAGGAGCATGTAGGTGAGAATCGCCGAAATGTTGAGCATCGTCCAACTTCCATAAACCATTAATCGGGTGACGTTAGCCCACGGCCGTCTTAGTCCCAGACGCCGGGCATCCTACGCCTCGCCGTCGGCCTGTAAGAGATGTGACCTCGCTCACCTACCTGTCAGCTAAGCAGAGGAAGCGGTTAATGGAACGTGCATGGGTCATCGGACTCTTTACCACTTTGTAAGTTTTCCGGTACGATGGTCGTGCCGAATGTCGTCAATTTTGGAATGCGATTGCCATCGCAGGTAATATCAAGTGTTCTCTGTGCGGATCGATCTTCTATTCCGCTAGTCCCGACACGTTCGAAGGCCAGCGCTGTTTTAATGAAGGCTGCGCCGGGCCGTTACGGACGTCGGACGCTTCCGATCCGATATCGCTCGATATCCGGCGAGCACAAAGAACCGAGTTCCGGCCGCCGGTCCGCGGTTTGCACGAAACGGACGACGGTCGGGACGATGCTTAGACGGTGGACCGGCGCGAAACCGCTCGGAGAATGAACAACAGAATAACGGCACCGACGAAAGCAACGAGAACGCTGTAGATATTAATGCCATTGGCCGCCGAGTGGCCTAAGGCATTGAAGACGAACCCGCCAATGATCGCCCCGACGATTCCGACGATGATGTCACCAACGATTCCGCCGGGGCCTTCGCCCGGAACCACGTATTTAGCGAGAAGCCCGGCGATAAGGCCGACGACGAGCCACGCGAGAATACTCATCGCTTAAATCGTTTCTCGCGTCTCGCGCTTTGCGCTATCCATGTCGGCCTGGGTGCTGTTCTTCGCCTGATTAACCATCGAACCGGCCTTATCGCCGAGCGTCATGTCGTCGCCGGCGACGTCGCGCTTGGTCTGTTCGGCTTCTGCCGAACTGCGATGGCCCGTCTCGCTGACGGCGTCCTTCACGTTTTCGACGGCTTTAGAAAACTCGTCTTTCAGCCCCATACGATCTCCTTGTCGCTAGATAAGCAAGCATGGCGCTCGCACTACGCCGTTGATTACCCCCTGACGCCGTTTCCAAACGGCACGGCAACAGGCTGCCCGGCAGCCCTTTGCGAAGGCGCCGCGGTGAAGAAATACGACGCGATCATCATAGGCGGAGGCCATAACGGCCTCGTTACTGCGGCGTATCTTGCCCGCGAAAAATGGAAGGTATTGGTTCTCGAGCGCCGCCATGTGCTCGGCGGCGCGTGCGTCACCGAAACCGATGTCTTCCCTGGATATAAAGTTTCCACGGCGGCCTATGTGAACAGCCTGTTCCGGCCCGAGATCGTTCGCGATCTCAAGCTCAGGTCGTTCGGGTTCGAAGTGCTCGAGCGTAACCCGGCCTCGTTCTCGCCGTTTGCCGACGGCCGCTACCTCTTACTCGGAGGCGATCTCGGCTCGAACGAGCGAGAAATCGCGAAGTTCAGCATCAGAGACGCAGCCGCATACTCCGGGTACGAACGGATGCTCGAGCGCGTCGCGTCGGTTCTCGAGCCGACCCTCGTTCAAACGCCGCCGAACGTCGAGCGACCTGGGCTCAGCGACCTGCTTGCGCTCGGAAGGCTCGGCCTCGACGTCAAAAAGCTGGGCGGCGCCATGGGCGAAGCGGTCGAGATTCTGACGGGTGCGGCTCGGCCGATCCTGGACCGCTGGTTCGAGTCCGAACAATTAAAAGCCACGCTCGCAACCGATGCGATCATCGGCGCCTTCGCCGCTCCGTCCATGCCGGGAACGGCCTACGTGCTGTTCCATCACGTCATGGGCGAGACGAACGGTAAGAAGGGCGTCTGGAGCTACGTGCGCGGCGGCATGGGCGGCCTGACGCAAGCCCTCGCCGCCTCGGCGCGCAGCCTGGGGGCCGAGATCCGCACCGATGCCGACGTGGCGCAGATCGTCGTAAAGAAGAACAGCGCCGTCGGCGTGGTGCTGGCCGGCGGCGAAGAGTTTCGCGCCCGTCGGGTCGTCAGCAACGTCGACTGCCGGTTGACGTTCGAACGCTTCATAGATCCGACGACACTTCCGCCGGACTTCGTCGCGGAAATCCGGCGCATCGATTATTCGAGTGCCTCCACGAAGATCAACGTCGCGCTCGACGCGTTACCGGACTTCACGGCGCTGCCCGGCCGCAGCGCCGGGCCGCAACATCGCGGCACGATTCATTTGTGTCCCGATCAGGACTACATCGAACGCGGCTACGACGACGCGAAATACGGTCGCGCGTCGCACGAACCAGTCGTCGAATGTACCATACCGTCGTCCGTCGACGATACGGTCGCGCCGCCCGGCAAGCACCTGATGTCCATGTTCTGTCAATACACGCCGTATACGCTGGCGGACGGCGCGGCATGGGATGCGGCCGCCAAGGAAGCGTTTGCCGACGCGTGTTTCGACGTGGTCGAACGCTATGCGCCGGGCTTCAAGAGCTCGGTTAGCGCGCGCCAAGTGCTCGCGCCACCCGATCTCGAGCGCACGTTCGGCTTGACCGGCGGGAACATTTTTCAAGGCAGCATGAGCCTCAATAAGCTGTTCATGCTTCGCCCGGCGCCCGGCTATGCCGGCTACAAGACCCCGGTTAAGAATTTGTTCTTGTGCGGTGCGGCGGCGCATCCCGGCGGCGGCGTTATGGGTGCGTCTGGTTGGAATGCAGCGCGCGAAATACTGAAGACCCGCTAACGATGCTGCGCTCTCTTCGATCGCTACCGCCGTTCGCCGCCTTCATCGCTCTTACGACTTCTGCGTCGTTAGCAACCCAGAGTGTCATCGCGCCGCAACGCCTCGCTGCGTTGTCGTGGCGCACCATCGGGCCGTTTCGCGGCGGGCGCGTCAGCTCGATTGCGGGCGTCCCGAATGCCCCGCACACGTTCTATATGGCACCCGACAACGGCGGCGTCTGGAAGACGACCGATGCGGGCCGCACTTGGCAGCCGCTATTCGATGCGCAGCCGACGCAGTCGATCGGAGCCATCGCGGTAGCGCCGTCCGATCCACGCGTCGTGTATGCCGGCAGCGGTGAAGGTTTACAGCGTCCGGACTTATCGGTCGGCAACGGCATGTACGTCTCGCACGACGCGGGTGCGACGTGGACGCATCTGGGCCTGCGCGACGGGCAGCAGGTTGCCAAAATCGCGGTCGATCCGCGAGATGCGCGGCGTCTCTTCGTCGCCGTCCTCGGTCATCCGTACGGTCCGAACGCCGAACGCGGCGTGTACCGCTCGACCGACGGCGGCGGCACATTTACACGAGTGCTCGGCCGCGGCCCCGACACCGGGGCGTTCGACGTCGCGATCGCGCCCGGCGACGGCCGCATCGTGTACGCCTCGCTCTGGAGCGCGCGCTGGCCGCCGTGGATGGCGTTCGGATCGCTCGAGCGCCCGCAAGCGGGAACGGGCCTGTACAGATCTATCGACGGCGGTACCACCTGGAAGCCGCTAACGCGTGGCTTGCCGCGCGTCGCGGACGGCATCGGCCGCTCGGAAGTCGCGGTCGCGCCCGGCGATCCGAATCGCGTGTATGCTGCGGTTGACGCGCGCACGGGCGGCGGCATTTTCCGGTCCGACGACGCCGGCGCATCGTGGCGCCGAACCAATAACGAGGACCGCATCACCGAACGTGGCGACGACCTTGCGAATCTAGCCGTCGATGCGCACGATCGCGACGACGTGTGGTTCACCAACACGTCGACGTATCGTTCGCGCGATGGCGGTCGCACGATCGTGGCGGTGAAGGGAGCGCCCGGCGGCGACGATTACCATGCCGTGTGGTTGTCTCCGCACGATCGCGGCGTCGTCGCGCTGGCGAGCGACCAAGGTGCGACGATCAGCCTCAACGGCGGCAGGACTTGGAGTTCGTGGTACAACCAGCCGACGGCTCAATTCTTTCACGTCAGCGCGGACGACCGGTTTCCATATTGGGTGTATGGCGGTCAGCAAGAGAGCGGCAGCGTCGGGATTGCGAGCCGTGGCAACGACGGCGCGGTGACGTTCCGCGACTGGCACCCGGTAGGTGCGGAAGAGTACGGCTACGTTGCGCCGGACCCGTTACATCCCGGCGTCGTCTTCGGCGGCAAGGGACAGCGGTTCGACATGGCCACGGGTCAAGTACGCGACGTGTCGCCCGTGCTCTTCCGTGGCACGGCGTATCGCTACGACCGCACCGCGCCGATGATTTTCTCCCACGCCGATCCACACGTACTCTACCTCGCTGCAAACGTCGTCTTCGCAACGTCGGACGGCGGGGTAACGTGGAGGACGATCAGTCCGGACCTCACGCGCTTGAAGCCGGGCTTACCGGCGACGCTGCGCAACATGGGCGCGCGCGATCCCGGTCGCGAGGAACACCGCGGCGTCGTCTACGCGCTCGGACCGTCGTATCGTAATGTCGGCGTGTTATGGGCGGGAACGAATGACGGCTACGTCTGGCGCACCCGCGACGGCGGCGCTACGTGGGGCAACGTGACGCCGGGTGGCGTCGACGCATGGAGCAAGGTGACGCAGATCGATGCCTCGCCGTTCGACGACGACACGGCCTACGTTTCCGTCAGCCGTTTCTTACTCGACGATCTGCGACCGTACGTGTACGTCACGCACGATGCCGGCGGCTCGTGGTCGCTGCTGACGCGCGGCCTGTCGGCCGACGCGCCCGTCAACGCCGTTCGCGCGGATCCGGTTCGTCGAGGCCTGCTCTACGCGGCCACGGAGCGCGGGGTCGACGTCTCGTTCGACGACGCCGCGACGTGGCAGCCGCTGCAAGCGAATCTTCCCGCGACCTCCGTGCGCGATTTAGTGGTACATGCCAACGACCTCGTCATCGCGACGCACGGCCGTTCGTTCTGGATCATGGACGACGTAGCGGCGCTGCGTCAGATGACGCTTGCAGCACCGCAAGCGGCGCATCTCTATACGCCGCCTGACGCGATTCGCGTCCGGCACGACACCAATACCGACACGCCGCTTCCACCGGAGGAAAGTGCCGGGCAGAATCCGCCCGATGGCGCCGTCCTCGATTACGAACTCGCGCGTCCGGCGCGAGCCGTCGCGCTCGAGATCGCGGACGAGCGCGGCAACGTCGTCCGCCGGTATGCGAGCAGCGATGCGGCGCCGGTCGACCCGCCGCTCGAAATCCCATCGTACTGGGTCGCACCGTTCGCGTCGCTCGCAACCGGTGCGGGCATGCATCGTTTCGTCTGGGATCTGCATGCGGATGCACCGCGGGTCGAAGCACACGCGTATCCGATCTCAGCGATCGCACACGGCACGGCGCGCGAACCGCTCGGCCCGCTCGTGCCACCTGGTCCGTATCGCGCTACGCTCGTCGTCGATGACTTACGGCAGTCCGTCCCACTTAGCGTGCGACCCGATCCACGCGTCACTGCTACTGCGAGCGACTATTTTCGCCAGTACGAGGTCGCGACGCGCATCGCGAACCTAATGACGACCTCGACGGAGTCGATCGCGCGGCTTCGCAAGACGCCGGCCGACGCCGGCCGGATGATCGCGACACCCGCCTCGCGCGTGCAGACGCTCGCGGATGCATTGCCGCGCATGCAAGCGTTATTCGATTCGGTCGAAGGCGCCGACGCGGCACCGACGGCCGTGCAGATTGCGGAACTTACGGAGTTGTTGCAGCTTGCGAACGGCACTCAGTGAGCGGCAACTTTCGGACCCTCGGAAGGTCCGGTCTTATCGTGAGCCCGCTCGCCCTCGGCACCATGACCTTCGGCACGGAGCGAACCGGTGAGCGGGAGTCGCGGCAGATCTTCGACGCTTACGTCGAGGGCGGCGGTACTTTCGTCGACACGGCCGACGTCTACGCGGATGGGCGCAGCGAAGAACTCGTCGGTGCCTTCGTAGCCGAGCGTCATATGCGCGACCGGCTCATTGTTGCAACGAAATTCGGCTTCAACGATGAGGACGTCAACCCGCTTGCCGGCGGGAACGGCCGCAAAAATCTGCATCGCGCGATCGCCGGATCGCTGCGGCGGCTGCGGACGGACGACTACGTCGATCTGTATTGGATGCACGTCTGGGACCGCGTCACCCCGGTGGAAGAAGTGCTGCAGACGCTCGGCGACTTCGTGCGTGCCGGAAAGATCCGCTATTTCGGTTTTTCGGACGTACCGGCATGGTACGCTGCGCGAGCCGCGACGCTGGCGGCGGCCTATGCCGTTCCCGGGCCGGTTGCGTTGCAGCTCGAATATTCGCTAACCGAACGCAGCATCGAACGAGAGCACGTCCCGGCCGCGCTCGAGCTGGGCCTTGGGATCACGCCGTGGAGCCCGCTTGCAGCCGGCTTCCTCACCGGCAAGTTCGCGCGTGACGACGTTGCCGGTGACGCCGGGCGCGCGGGCCGAAAATTTGCCGAGCGCAATTGGCGTACGCTCGACGTGCTGCGCGAGGTCGCGCACGACATGGGAGAAACACCGGCGAACGTCGCGCTGGCTTGGGCGTCCGGACGCCCCGGCATCTCATCCGCGATCTTGGGCGCCACGACAGTCGAATAGCTCAAAGCAAACCTGTCTTCGTGGAAAGTCGCCATGACGGCCGAACACCTCGCACGTTTGGACGTGGTAAGCGCGCTCGACGCAGCGCAGCCGTACGATCTCTTTTCCGACGATTCGAATCGTAAAGTTTTCGCCGGCGCTACGGTCGAGCGTCCCCAAGTGAGCCTACGATGAGCGACACGGTTCTGCGTACGCCGGACGAGGCTTCCCCGTCACTACCCGGCTTTCCGTACGCGCCGCAATACGTCGCGATCCAATCGTATCGCATGGCGTACATCGACGAAGGCGACGCGCGCGGCTCCGTCTTTTTGTGCTTGCACGGGCAGCCGACGTGGTCGTATCTATATCGCAAGATGATTCCGATATTCGCCGCGGCCGGTGGTCGCGTCGTCGCGCCGGACCTCATCGGGTTCGGTCGCAGCGACAAGCCGGTCGACGAGGCAACGTACACGTTTGACTTTCACCGTGACGCGCTGCTTGCGTTCGTACGAACGCTAGATTTGCGCGACGTTACGCTCGTCGTACAAGATTGGGGCGGACTGCTCGGTTTGACGCTGCCGCCCGCGATGCCCGAACGCTTCGCCCGCGTGCTCCTCATGAATACGGCGCTCGGTACCGGCGATCGTCCGCTCGGCGCGGGCTTCGAAGCGTGGCGCGCCTATAGTAACGCGCACCCAGATCTCGATATCGCCAAACTCATGCATGTGAGCGTACCGGAATTGACGGCGGAAGAAGCGGCTGCTTACGCAGCGCCGTTTCCCGACGCGCGCTACAAGGCCGGCGTACGCCGCTTTCCCAACCTCGTGCCCGACGATCCGGGCGCCGGCGGTGCCGCGATTTCGCGCGATGCACGGACGTTCTGGCGTGAACGGTGGGATGGCGCCAGCTTCATGGCGATCGGCATGCGCGATCCCGTGATTACGCCGGCGGCGATGCATGCGCTGCACGCGACGATCCGCAACTGCCCGCCTCCGCTGGAACTGGCCGATGCCGGACATTTCGTTCAGGAACGAGGCGACCCCGTCGCGCGCGCCGCCCTAGCGTCGTTCGCCGGCCCGTGACACCGCTTCCCTCGCCAATAACGTTCGACCTCAGCGCTGTGGAAAGCGGTCGTATTCGGCGGGCGTGCAATGACGCTAACGGCGGCGCTATCTCACTAAGGATACGCCTTAAACGGTGTCATACAGACGGTAGTGGCGTCGACTTGGGCATTGCACTACGGTGGAATCGGATGGGCCCTGGTTGTAGCGGCCGTAGTCATGACGATATTAGCATTTGCGATGGTCGTCGGATCGTGGCGATGGTTGGAGTTCGCCATCAGACCGGAAATTTCGACCGTTGTCCGTTTCGACGAGGCTGCGCTCTTACTCGAACGTACCGGGCGTCGTGGAAAGCGCGAGCACGGGACGTTGCCGTTACGCAAGGTCAAGACGGTGCGCCTTTTTCCCGAAGCGCTCACCGTATCCGGTGCGCTGCGCATCTTTCTCATCGTCCCGCGACGCGCGCTCACGGATGACGGCGCACCCGTAATGCGATATTTCGCCGACCGGCTGGTTGGCAGAGCGATGCTGCAACGATCGTCTACGAGCGTAACGACGATCGTGAACACCGCCCTGCGTTAGATAATCACGCCGCTTCCGTCTCCGGTAACCCTTGATTTCGCAGCCGAGGAAAGCGTCCGCCTTCAACGGTATCATGAACGTGCTCGTGGGATTGACCGGCCTGCTCGCCCATCTTGCCGTTGCCTGGCTATGGCTCGTGATGAGTGGCCTCGTAACGGCGCCTCCGTTACACATACACAAGTGGTCCTTTCGTGGCGACCGCCCTGCGGTAGAGACCCCGTACGACGGCGTTTCGAATGCTTGCTCGCTCCAAGAAGCGGGATGAAAACGCGTCGCGCGCCGTCCAAGATGCGTCAGCTCAGCTCTCATTTTCAGGAGCATGCATGCATCTTACCTTTGCACGCGCGGTCGCCATGGCTTCCGCTGCGGCCGTTGCCGCTATCGCCGCGCCTGGCCTAACGCAGCCCGTTAGCGTCCAACCGGAATATCTGACCTATCACTTCGACAACGCAAGGACGGGATGGAACCCGCACGAGTCGATGTTGACGGCGTCGGCCGTCGCATCCAAACGCTTCGGACTGATTCGGGTCCTTCCGTCGGACAGCGTCGTCTACGCGCAGCCGCTCTACGTTAAGGGCATTCGCACCGCTCGCGGAGTTCACGATCTCGTCATCGTGGCGAACGAAGCGGATCGGGTGTATGCGTACGATCCATCCTCGGGCGCGCTCGTGTGGCATCGCGACTTCACCGATTGGGCCGCCGGCGTCACGCCGCAAGATCGAATGACGGTCGACGATTGCAATCAGATCGCCCCGACGATCGGCATCTCATCGACGCCCGTCGTCGACCGCAAGACGCAGACGCTTTACGTCGTCGACAAGTTACAGACGAACAAGGGCATGACGATAACGTGGCGGCACGAGCTGCGGGCGCTCGACCTGCGGACGGGGCTCGACCGGCAAGCTCCGGCCGTGATATCCGGAAGCGTCCGCAATGCCGACGGCACCACGACGACGTTCGCCGACCAGCATCAGCAGAACCGTCCCGGTCTCGTCCTTGCAAACGGCACCGTCTACATCGCCTTCGGGAGCAGTTGCGACGAAACGGCGGGAACCGTGCACGGCTGGATGTTCGGCTACGATGCGCGTTCGCTCGGGAAGATCGCTACCTTCGCGACGACGTCGAGCACGCTCAACAGCTATCTCGGATCGGTCTGGCAATCGACGTACGCGCCGGCGGCGGACGCCGCGGGTAATCTGTATTTCTCGACCGGCAACGGCTCGTTCGATGCCGATAAGGGCGGCCACGATTACGGCGACGCGGTCCTGCGCCTGAATCGGGATCTCGGCGTCGTCGATTACTTCGCGCCGAGCAACGATCAAGTTCTCAACAACACCGACCAAGACGTCGCATCCAACGGCGTTATGCTCGTTCCCGATACGGCCGGGCGCCGGCTCGCGATCGCCGGCGCAAAGAACGGCGTGCTGTACCTGCTCGACCGCGATTCGCTCGGCCATTTTGCATCGCCCGATCGGGCGTTGCAAGAGATCACCCTGGAGGACGCACCGAATTCACTGTATGGTGGTGCGGCGTACTATCCCGGATACGTCTATTGGGGTGCGGGCATGCAGCCGATGCAGCAGTTCGCACTGACGACGTCGCCCGCGCCGCGCCTTACGGCTCGAGCGCACACGCCGAACGCCTTCCCAGGCGAAGGCGGCGAAATTCCGGCGGTTTCCTCGAACGGAACGAGCGACGGTAGCGCCGTCGTCTAGGCGACGACGCGAGCGAATCAAGGCGGCTCGATCGAACTTTGGGCGTACGATGCGCGTAACATCCGGCACGCACTCTATCACGGCACGGTCGGCACCTGGCTCTCCACCGGCAACGCGTTCCTGACGCCGACGGTGGTCGACGGCCGGGTGTTCGTCGGCGGCTCCGGCACGGGCGTCGCCGAGTTCGGTCTGCGCTAGGCTTCGGCGCACACGAGATGCCGTCGTCACGAGCGATCGCGCCGCACCTGTATCCCGACGGGGATGCGGCTCCGCGCGGCGCGAGCGTCGACGGCATCGTCCCCGAGCGCGCGCCGAAGCGCTGGATACCGCGACGCGTGCTGATCACGCCGTCGGCGCGCGCTTGGCCGCTGGCCGCGACGATCGCGGAGCGTGCGTCGGCGCTCGGCGCCGACGTCGTCGAACTGCGCGCCAACCGGCTCGAAGCGCTGCGCGGCGCGACGGAGCGCGAGACGTACATGCGTTCCAAATCGACGCTCGCCGTCGTCGTATCGCCGCCGTCGCATCGCAAATTGCAGCCGATTCCCCCGAGCGCCGATTGGCAGTTTCATCTCGCTCGGGGCTGCCCCGCGCATTGCCAATATTGCTATCTTGCGGGCTCGCTGCCCGGCCCACCCGTCACGCGCGTGTACGCGAACCTCCCCGAGATTCTCGAGGGTCTGCGCGGTTATCTCGGCACCGGAACCGTCACGTCGGCCTCGAGCGAACGAGCCGCCGAGGGCACGACGTTCGAAGCCTCGTGTTACACCGATCCACTGGCGCTGGAACACCTGACCGGATCGCTCGCCCAGACGACCGCCTTTTTCGGCACGTGGAACGCGCCCGTGCAGGTGCGCTGGACGACGAAATTCGATGCCGTCGAGCCGTTCCTCACGATCGATCACCGCAAGCGCACGCGGGTTCGCTTCTCGGTGAATGCGCGCGCGATCACGCAACGCTTCGAGGGAGGCACGGCATCGCTCGACGACCGCATTCGCGCGCTCGGGTTGCTCGCTCGGGCTCGCTACCCCGTCGGATTAACGGTGGCGCCGATCATGCCGCTGGACGATTGGCGCACGCAATACGACGATCTCTTCGCGCTCGTGGAACGGGAGACGAGTGACGTTAGCGGGCTCGATCTAAGCGTCGAACTCATCACGCACCGCTTTACGCCGGGTTCCAAAGACGTGTTGCTCGGCTGGTATCCCGCCACCAAGCTCGAGATGGACGAGACCGCACGCGCGCTCAAACGAACGAAGTTCGGCTCGACCAAATACGTGTATCGCAAGGACGTGATGGGCGAGTTGCGCTCGTACATCGAGGGACGAATCGCGGCGCGATTGCCGAGCGCACGCATCTTGTACTGGACGTGAACGGGTACAGGTCCGGCATGCAACACCGCACACTTGGCAGCCAAGGTCTCACCGTTTCGGAGATCGGGCTGGGCTGCATGGGCATGACCTGGGCTTACGGCAGCGCCGACGAGGGGGAAGCGATCGCGACGATCCATCGCGCGCTCGACCTCGGCGTCGACTTCCTCGACACGGCCGAAATCTACGGCCCGTATACGAATGAGAAGCTGGTCGGCAAGGCACTTTCCGGCCGGCGAGACGGCGTCGTCGTGGCAACGAAGTTCGGCTTTCGCACCGGCCCGGACGGGGTGCGCGGTGTGGACGGCTCGCCCGCCAACGCCAAACGCGTAGTAGACGAGTCATTGCAACGGCTGGGCACCGAGACGATCGACCTGTATTACCAGCATCGCCGCGATCCAGCGGTGCCGATCGAAGAAACCGTGGGCGCGATGAAGGAACTCGTCGAGTCCGGAAAAGTGCGCTATCTCGGGCTCTCGGAAGTCGGTCCGGACACGTTGCGCCGCGCGCACGCCGTTCATCCGATCAGCGCCTTGCAAAGCGAATATTCGCTGTGGGAGCGCGGCGTCGAAGCGGCGGTCTTGCCCGCACTGCGGGAACTCAGAATCGGCTTCGTGCCGTATAGTCCGCTCGGGCGCGGTTTCCTTACCGGTGCGGTTGCGGTTGAGAATTTGGAAGCCGACGATTGGCGGCGCACGAACCCGCGCTTCCAGCCCGACAACGCGGAGCGAAATCGAGCACTGGTCGACGTCGTCGTGAGAATTGCGGCGCGACGTGAAACGAACCCGGCGCGCGTAGCGCTTGCATGGGTACTCGGCCGCGGCGACGACATCGTGCCGATCCCCGGAACCAAACGCGTACGTTACCTCGACGACAACGTCGGTGCAGTCGACGTTCGGCTCACACCGGACGACGTACGCGAACTCGACGCATTAGCGACGCAAGCGGCGGGCGAACGCTACGATCCCGCCATGATGCAGCTCATCGAGCGCTGAGTCGCGCACGCCACGGCGCGGCGTCGTGGCCGGCAGCCTGCATCGTTCGCAGTCAGCCCGAAAGCTTCCCGAGTGCAGGTCTTACGTGGGGCGATTGCGTTAGTACTACTTGTTTTATCGGTATATGCAGTCAATAAGCACATATAGATCGTCCCGGTTGTTGCCTTGCCGCTGTCACCCTGTTTGCTCCGTGGATGTCCGATGTGTTGGACGATCGGCTTCTTCGAGATGAATAGCGTTCGCTCTGGAAACATCATATTCGTTCTAAATAAAAGGCACTTGTTAATCAGCGACTTTCTGGAGCACCGGAGTTTCGAGCAGCTTTAACCATCGTCAGCACATGTCATATGCGGTTAGCGGCACCAACAACCGACGTGCTTCCGGAGCCTGTTGCCCGTAGCTGGGCCGATAACTGGCGCTACTTAAAGTCGGAAATCATCGTCACTTGGAGAATTAATTGGATGTTCACGATGACGGCGGCCGCCTACAATCTGGTACGGAACGAGCAGTCCCGGCGCGATTCATTTGCTCAACGGCCTCTACGATGCCAAGGCCGATCACGTTCCGGACGGTGGTTGCGAGTCCCGTCGCCATGGCCACGCGGCGGATCGCGCGGTGCGTACGGCGCTTGGAGAACGTGCCGTTACTGCGTCGTGCGCGGCGATCCGAACGCGCTGTCGGCCGTCGGCGCGTCGCTCAAACAGGTGGTCGCCGGCGCGTTACCGGCGAAGGCCGGCGCCGGTTAGGCCGGCGGCTCCTCGGCCGCGCGCCGGACCGGATGCGTATCGTTTCGAGGGACGCCGATAACGACGTTATAGTCGTTTTCGGAGTGATATCTGAATTGATCGCGGTCATGGACACCGTACGGCGTTCGCCGTCGGCGACGGTGTTGTTGCTGCTCTGCACCGAAGCGCTCGTCGCCTGCGCGGTGCTTTCGGCAGTCTCGCGCGGCGCCTCGGCAACGCTGTTCGGCGACGCCGCGATCGCACTCGCCGGTTGCGCGATCGCGACGTGGTGGTGGGTGGCCCGGCCGTTCGAAGGCGCGCTGCGTGCCAGCCGCCGGACGCTACGCTCGCTCTTCGTGGAGAATCCGGAATCGATCGCCGTCTACGGACTCGATGGCAGAATCGTACGCGGCAACCGCGCCGCGGCCGATATGATGAGACAACCTCCCGAGGTGCTCATCGGCGCACATTTCACGCACCACTTGGCGCCCGAGCACGCCGCCGCGGGAGCGAAGTCGTTCGATGCGGCGGCCCGCGGGGAGACGGTAGCCATCGAAACGGTGTTCGTCGGCGCACACGATGAGCGGATCGAGGTGCGCAGCACGCTGTTCCCCCACCTCGTGGACGGCCGGATCGTCGGCGTGTTCGGCGTGGCCAAGGACATCGGCGATCTCAAACGGGCCAACGCGGCGCTTCGCGAGCAATCCGAACGCATGAGCGAATTGTACGACGTATCGTCGTCGCGACGATCGTGGCAGGAGCAGATCGAAGATGCCTTGCGGCTTGCCTGCCGACGACTCGGTGGATCGGCGGCGCAGTTCTTGGAAGTTGGAGAAGATGCGCGAGTCGTGGCGAGTATCGCAGCCGGTTCCACTCAACTCTCCGCCACGCCGCTGGCCGGCGTAGCGACGCTGCGATCGGCCATCGCGGGCGAAACGGTCGTCTTCGACGGTGCTAGCGACGCGGAAGCGTTGCCGTTACTCGTCGCGCCCGTTCGTCTCAGCGGAGCCGACCGCGGCGCGGTCGTGTTGCAACGCGCCGATGCGGCGCACCGCTTCGACGATGGCGACGCCGGCTTCGTGCGGCTCGTCGCGTCGCTCATTGCCTCGGCGCTGGTGAGCGGGCGCCAACAAGAGCGGCTCGATAAACTCGCGTTCTTCGATACGTTAACCGGTCTGCCCAATCGCGTGCTCGTGACGGAGCGGCTGGCAGAGCTGCTCGGGGTCGCGCAATGGCGCGATCGTCCATTCGCCGTTCATTAATTACGTGGATCTCGACTACTTCAAGAAGGTCAATGACGTGTACGGCCACGCGACGGGCGATCGTGTGTTGTGCCTGGCGGCGCGCCGCATGCAGGCCGAATTGCAGCGGGACGATATGGTCGCGCGGCTGGGCGGCGACGAGTTCGTCATCGTTCAGCCGTTGACGGCGGGATACCAAGCGGCGAGCACGCTCGCGTTACGCATTCTCGCTGCCATCGCCAAGCCGTTCGAGGTCGACGGCATCGAACATCAATTGGGCGTCAGCATCGGCATCAGCATCGCGCCCAATAACGGTCGCGACGGTCAGACGCTGCTACAGCGCGCCGACGAGGCGCTGTATCGGGCCAAGCGCGAAGGACGCAATCGTTTAGAGTTTGCTTTCGACGACGTCGCGGCGGTAGCGTCCGGATAAGCGTTAAGCCGCTTCGTGCTCGTGGCAACCGTGTTCCATCGGGTTACGCCGGTTGACGACGGCGAGCCATAACGCCAACGCGCCGAAGGCGACGTCGAGCCAAAACGTATAATCGAAGGCAAAGTGTATGCGCATTGCAGGCGGCGCCGTGGGCGGCACGATGTGTAGCTCGCGGAACGCGACGTCGACCGCGATCGCGCTTGCGACCATCGTCACGTAGAACACCGCGGCGATATAGGCCGCCATCTTTATCCCGTAATACTTTCGGTACACGTCGAGGAGCGGCAGCACGATTAAGTCGGCATAGATGAAAGCGATTACGCCGGCAAAACCGGCGCCTCCGCTCCACAAGACCGCCGCCATCGGCACGTTGCCGATCGAGCACACGAAGGTGACGATCGCAACCAGCGGGCCGATGAGCGCGCCGCCGACCGTCTGCGTCCAGACGGGTGCGTGTGAAAAGAACAACGCCGACCATACGCCCTCAGGTACGAAGACGGCAAGCAAGCCGGCCACGCCGAAGCCGATGGCCAGATCGCCCCAGACCATCGACCAATCCATCGCGAAGTGCTGGGCGAGCACGACCGGAAAGCGGGGATCGCGAACTCGGTCGCGCCAGGTAACGCCGTCGACCGTCATGTCGTGATCCATACCCGGCTCTGCGTCGCGCGCGTGTTCTCGCCCCGCCTCGATCAGGCGCGTCGGGTAGGTCGCGCGTACAAGCAGCGACATCACGACGACGAGGACGACTCCACCGAGCCATTCGGCCGCAGCAAATTGCCAGGCGAGTAACACCCACATGAGCACGCCGAGTTCGATGACGAGGTTCGTCGAGGCGAAGAGGAACGCGAGCGACGGTACGAGCGCAGCGCCTTTCGCAAACATCGCGCGCGAAACGGCGGCCGAAGCGTACGAGCACGAAGAGCTGGCCGCGCCGAACACGGTGGCAAGCGCGATCTGGCGCGGGCCGTTGCGCCCCAGCATCTTGCGCATCCGGCGGTTCGATACGAGCGTTTGCATCGCGCCCGAAATCGCGAAACCGAGCACGAGACTCCAACCAACTTGGTAGAACATCCCGGCCGCAACTACGGCGGCTTCCCACAATTTGCCGGCGATTGCCGTTATCACAAATCCCAGCCGCGTTTCGTCGACCACATACGCTGCACGTAACCGCTCGTAGCGCCCGCGGGCTGCACGTGCGGGCGCACGACCGTGCGGGGCAGTCGCTATACTCGTACGCGGCGAAGCGAGTCGCATGATCGAAGAACGGGTGCAACCGTCCGTACCAATGACGGGCGCGCCCGTCGAAGCGCTCGAGACGGACGCCGTCGAGACCGCAGAATGGTGCGACGCGCTCGATTCCGTCGTCGCGACGCAAGGGCTCGAGCGCGCGCGCTTCTTGCTCGACCGGCTGGCCGAACGCGCCGCGGGTGCCGGTCTCCCAGCCCGCGGCGCTTTCTCGGCGTACGTCAACACGATCCCCGCCAGCCGTCAAGGAACCTATCCCGGCGACGTGGAGCTCGAGGAGAAGATCGCCGCGATCGTGCGCTGGAATGCGCTGGCCATGGTCGTACGCGCGAACGCTGCGTTCGGCGACCTCGGCGGCCACATTGCGAGTTATGCTTCGGCGGCTGAGATATTCGAAGTCGGCTTCAATCACTTCTTCGCCGGTGCGACGCAGCGCGGTCCCGGCGACCTCGTGTTCTTTCAACCGCATTCGGCTCCGGGCGTCTATGCACGCGCGTTTCTCGAAGGACGGCTCGACGAAGAACGGCTCGCGCACTTCCGGCGCGAAATCGAACAACCGGGGCTTTCATCGTATCCGCACCCATGGCTCATGCCGGACTTCTGGCAATTTCCCACGGGTTCGATGGGCCTGGGACCGATCGCCGCCGTCTATCAGGCGCGCTTCATGAGATATCTCGAGCATCGCGGGTTCACGATTCCGAGCGAGCGTCACGTGTGGGGCATTTTCGGCGACGGCGAGATGGACGAGCCCGAATCGATCGCCGGGCTGACGCTTGCCGCGCGCGAGGGACTCGATAATCTCACCTTCGTCATTAACTGCAACCTGCAGCGGCTCGATGGACCGGTGCGCGGCAACGGCCAGATCGTGCAAGAACTCGAAGCGCTGTTCTTGGGAGCCGGCTGGAACGTCGTCAAAGTGCTATGGGGTTCAGAATGGGACGACCTGTTCGCCCGCGACACGAAAGACGTCTTGCTTCGCCGCTTCGCACGAACGGTCGACGGCGAGTATCAAACGCTCGGCGCTAACGACGGCGGCTATAACCGCGAAAAGTTCTTCGATGCCGATCCGGAGTTGCGCGTCCTGTCGCAGACGCTCTCGGCCGAGGCGATCGAACGGATGCGGCGCGGGGGCCACGATGTCCGCAAGCTGTACGCGGCATTCCGCGAAGCCCGCGCGCACCGCGGACGGCCTACGGTCGTACTCGCTAAGACGAAGAAAGGCTACGGCATCAGTCATGCGGAGTCGCGCATGACCGCCCACCAGGAGAAGAAGCTCGACGTCGATGCATTGCGCGTCGTGCGCGAACGCTTCAAGCTGCCGCTCAGCGACGACGACCTCGAACACATGCGCTTCTACCGGCCACCGGCCGATAGCCCGGAACTCCGGTACGTCAACGAACGACGCGCGTCGCTCGGCGGCCCGCTTCCGGCCCGGCGCCGCTGCGGCGAAACACTCGTCGTGCCGCCGCTCGACCGCTACGGCACCTTCGCCCTCGAAGCCGGCGGCAAAGAGATGTCGACGACGGTCGCACTCGTGCGCATACTAACCGGTCTCATGCGCGATAAAGCACTCGGTCCGCGCGTCGTGCCGATCGTCGCGGACGAAGCTCGCACCTTCGGCATGGACAACCTGTTCCGGCAGTACGGCATCTACGCACCGTTCGGACAGCGCTACGAACCGCAAGACGCAGGTTCGATGCTCTATTATCGCGAGGCACGCGATGGTCAGGTGCTCGAAGAAGGGATTACTGAAGCCGGAGCACTCGCATCGTGGATCGCGGCCGCGACCTCATACAGCGTGCACGACGTGACGACGCTGCCGTTTTACGTCTACTACTCGATCTTCGGCTTCCAGCGCGTGGGCGATTTGATTTGGGCCGCTGCCGACGGGCGCTCGCGCGGCTTCTTAGTTGGGGCGACCTCCGGGCGCACGACGCTCGGCGGTGAAGGTTTACAGCACCAAGACGGCACGAGCCACGTCGTCGCGGCGACGGTGCCGAATTGCCGTGCGTACGATCCGGCGTTTGCGGGAGAACTTGCCGTAATCGTCGACCGCGGTGCTCGCGCCATGGTCGAACGCGGTGAAGACGTTTTCTACTATGTTACGGTGATGAACGAATCGTACGCTCAACCGTCGCTGCCGGCCGATGCGCACGACGACGTCATGCGCGGCATGTACTGCTTTCGCGCGGCCGCCATCGCGGCGACGGCTGCGACGGTGCGGTTGCTCGGCTCCGGCGCGATTCTACGCGAAGTTCTTGCCGCGGCCGAAATGCTGGAAGCGGACTGGGGAATCGCGAGCGAGGTATTTAGCGTAACGAGCTTTAGCGAGCTTGCCCGCGACGCGCGAGAGATCGAACGCCGCAACCGCCTAAACCCACAGCAGGGTCGAGAACGGAGTCATCTCGAGCACTTACTGCCGGGCGGTGCGCCGATCGTTGCGGCGAGCGACTACGTGCGCGCGAACGTGCTGCCGCTCGCGGGGTACCTCGACGCGCGCTTCGTCGCGCTCGGGACCGATGGCTTTGGGCGCAGCGATACCCGCACGGTGCTGCGCCGCTTCTTCGAAGTCGATCGCCGCAACATCGCGGTCGCGGCGCTCGATGCGCTCGCGCACGACGGCACGATCGACTCGTCTCGGGTTGCAGAGGCGATCGCGCGATACGAGATCGACGCGACGTCGATTCCGTCCTGGAATTGCTAGAGCGCTAAGCGACGCGATCTGCGGGCAAGAGACCGACGGCGCTGCGACGCCGGCTGTACGCGAAGTACACGGCCAATCCGATCGCCATCCACGTCAGGAAGGCGGCGATCGTTTGCAGCGGCAGCCCCTTGATAATGAGCCCGAACGCTCCGAGCGCGGAAAGTGCGGGAACGACTGGGCTTCCGGGACAGCGAAAGCCACGCCGTAAGTTCGGTTCCCGACGGCGCAGCACGATCACCCCGATCGACACGAGCGCGAAGGCGAACAACGTACCGATGTTTACCAAATTAGCGACGACGTCGAGTTGGCCGATGCCGGCGACGACCGCGACCACGAGACCGATAATGGCTGATGAGAGATACGGCGTGCGAAAGGTAGGGTGGACTTTCGAAAAGATCTTCGGAAGTAGTCCGTCGCGCGACATGCTGAAGAAGACGCGGCTTTGCCCGTAGAGCATGACGAGCAGAACCGTCGTCAGGCCCGCGATCGCTCCCAGCGCAACGATGGCGCCCGCCCACCCGAGCCCGAGCGATATGAGCGAAAAAGATACCGGCGAGGGCACGTTGAGCTTCGTGTACGAGATGATGCCGGTCAAGACGCCCGACACGATGACGTACAGAATGGTGCAGACTGCGAGGCTGCCGATAATGCCTCGCGGCAAGTCGCGTGCGGGATTTTTCACTTCTTCGGCCGCGGTCGACACAGCGTCGAAGCCGATGTACGCGAAGAAGACGAGGCCGGCGCCGTTGATGACGCCGTTCCAGCCGAAGGGAAGGAACGGGTGCCAATTCTCGGGATGGACGTGTCCTACGCCGACCGCGATGAAGAACGCTACGATGGCGAGCTTCACCGTGACGATGATCTTATTGACCGTGGCGCTTTCGCTCGTGCCACGAATCAGTAACCCCGTAATCAGCAGGATGATCACGAAAGCCGGGACGTTAACGATCCCCCCGTCGAAGGGATTCGTCCGCATCGCGATCGGGATCTTCAGCCCGAACGTCGCGAATAAGAAATCCGAGAAGTACCCCGACCAGCCGATCGCGACCGTGGCAGCACCGAGCGCATACTCCAGAATCAGGCCCCAGCCGACGATCCAGGCGAGGAACTCGCCGAGCGTCGCATAGACGTACGTGTAGGCGCTGCCGGACACCGGCACGGTCGATGCGAGTTCGGCGTAGCACAAAGCGGCAAGCGCGCTCACGATACCGGCAACGACGAACGATAACACGACGCCCGGCCCGGCGCTCAATGCCGCAGCTTTGCCCGTTAGGACGAAGATGCCCGTACCGATGATGGCGCCGATGCCGAGTGCCGTAACGCCCCATACGCCCATCGAGCGCTTGAGTCGACCGCCCTCGCCCGCTTCTTCGTTTTGCGCGAGAATGGTAGCGATCGACTTACGCCGGGAAAGCGAAGTTTGCATCGGCCGTTCGTTCACCGCCGACGGGTAATTTGACTTCCGGCTCGCAAAACGGCGGTATGGAGTCCGCAGCGGTCGTCGCGTCGCAAGCCGCCGCGCACGAAGCCGTGGCCGACCGTCCGCGCGCGGAGTTGGTCATCGCGCTCGGGCGAGCGTACCACCAGTCCGGCGTTGCCAGCGATCAACTCGAAGAGTTGATGCACCGTGCGGCTGACGCGCTCGACCTCGAGTTACAGGTCTCGGCGCTTCCGACGAGCATCACCGTCGCTTGCGGACCGCCCGAGGCGCAGCAGGTGGTCCTGTTACGCTTAGCGCCGGGTGAGATCGATCTGCGCCGGCTCGCCCTGCTCAATGAGGTGCTCGACCGGATCGGACGCGGCAGTCTTTCTATGGCCGACGCGCTCGTAGAGGTCCGCCGCATTGCGGCGATCGACGGCCGCATGCCGGCGGCCGTCATCGTCGCCGCGTACTGCGCCTTATCCACGGGCGTCGCGATCGTGCTTGGCGGCGGCTTGCACGAAGCACTTGCATCGGCCGCGATCGGCGTCGCGGTCGGCGTCGTGTCGTTGTTGCGCGCGCGCGTCGCAGCCGTCGAGCGGCTTTTCGAAGTCCTCGCCGGTTGCATTGCGACCGTCATCGCCTCGCTCTACGCACGTAACGTCGCGCCGCTTTCCGTATACGTGCCGCTCGTGGCCGGCGTGGTGCAAGTCCTACCGGGTTGGCTGACGACGGCGCTCCAGGAGCTCGCAAGTCATAATCTCGTCGCCGGCACGTCGCGGCTCGGCAGTGTGTTCATGACGTTGCTCTCGCTCGGATGCGGCTTTGCGCTCGGCATCGCGCTCGTCGGACCGGGCGCCTTGCACTCCGGCACGATTCACTATGCGCCCGTGCCGGCTGCCGCGCTGCTCGCGGCGGTCGCCGCCGTCGCGTTCGGCATCGGCGTCCTCGAGCGCTCGCGTAAAGCCGACTTCGGTTGGGTGTTCGGTTCGTGTGCGCTGGCCGAACTCGCGTACCGCGCCTTCGCCGCAACGCCCGCGTTTCAGGTCGCCACTTTTGCGGCAGCGTTCGCCGTGGCGGTGTTCGCCAACGTCGGGGCCCGCTATCTGCGCGTCCCGCGCGCCGTCTTGTTGATTCCGGGCGTCATCATGATCGTGCCGAGCTCTTTGAGTTACGAAAGTATTCTCTACATCATCCAGAGCAATGCGGCGGATGCCGGGCCGATCGCGCTCAATGCGGTCGTCGCTTCGGTCGAGATCGTGTCGGGCGTGTTGCTCGCCCAACTGATCGTGGCTCCGCGTCGCATCACGCCATAGATTCCTGGGAACGGGGCCGAAACGCTTGGATGGGCCAGCCCCGTTATAGGCTTAGAAGGCCGTTTCGGCGGCTCACTTGCAGCAAGGAGAATCCCATGGTTTCCATACGCTTCCCGCGCTTAAGACGCGCGATGTCCGCATCGATGCTCGGTGCGCTCTTCGCCCTGTCGTCGACGGCGGCGTTCGCGCAGACGACGTCGGTGCCGGCCGGCTCGACCATCAGCACGCAGCTCACCTCCCCCGACATCAATACCAAGACGGCCAAAGACGGCGATCAGGTTACGATGCAGGTCGTCGCCCCGTATCCGGACGACGTTACCGGTCTCGAGGGCGCGTCCGTTCACGGACACATCGCGAGCGTCCGTTCGGCCGGCCAAGGCCGCAAGGCGCTGTTGACGCTGGCGTTCGATTCGATCACGTTCGCCGACGGTCACAGCTCCCCGATCGCGGGTTCCGTACTCAAGATGGACGCGAAGAGCGACAACACGACCGCGCGTAAGGGCCTCGGCGCGGCTGCCGGTGCTGCAGTCGGCAGCCAGACGATCGGCCGCATCTTGGGCGGCACGCTAGGCAGCGTGGTCGGTCTCGCCGGCGGAGCAGCGGCCGGCTACGCCTACGCGAATAACGCCAAGGCCAATTTCAACGTCGCGACGGGCGCGAAGGTGAAAATTCAGACGTCGAGCGGCCTCGAAGTTCCACGCCGCCAGTCCGGCCAATAATTCTGGCGCTCGCGCCGCGCATGCTCGAACGTCTGCCGGTCTCCGGCAGACGTTTTTTTCCCCTGCCGAAGGAGTGCCGATGAGCGTTAAGCCGCAATTCCCGGACGAACAATCGGCCGACGGCCACTTCGTGCGCCAAGAGGACGCGTTTCGCGACCGTGTCACCGCCGACGGGTCGAGCGGCTTCCCTGCCGCGGCCGGGCGCTACCATCTCTACGTTTCGCTCGCCTGTCCGTGGGCGCATCGCACCATATTGGTTCGAACGCTCATGGGGCTGGAACGCGCGATCGGCATGACGGTCGTCGATCCCATACGCGACGAGCGCGGCTGGGCATTCCGCGACGTGGCGGGCGCGTCACTCGACCCGGTCAACGGATTTCAGTACTTGCGCGAAGCGTATCTCAAGCGCGATCCGCACTACGCCGGTCGCGTGACCGTCCCGGCGCGTATTCGCGACGCTCGACGAACTCGACGCGCGGCTCGCGGAACGCCGCTACGTCTTCGGAGCGGCGCCCGTCGAGACCGACTGGCGTATCTTCGTAACGCTGGTCCGTTTCGATGCCGCCTACGTCGGTCATTTCAAATGCAATCTGCGGCGCATCGCCGACTATCCCCAGCTATCGGGATACCTCCGCGACCTCTATCAGGTTGCGGGCGTTGCCGAGACCGTCAACTTCGATCACATTAAGCGCCATTATTATGAGACGCACGACGACATCAATCCGACGCGCATCGTCCCCATCGGTCCCGAACTCGATCTCGCGGCACCCCACGATCGCGCGAAGATTAAAAGTCGATAAAGCGCCAACGAATCGTGTAATATTCGTGATTGGGAACGCGGCCCGGCGGCCTGGCCGTTGTTTACGTATGGAGGTAAACCAATGACTGCAACAAGCTTCGTATCGCAACCAGTGCGCTCGCTCTTCGCCGTCTTCGCGTTATGCGCGCTCGTCCTCGGCGGCGTCACGCCGCGTCCCGCTTCCGCCGACGGCGCGGCGAGTACGCGCAACATCATTCTAGGTGCTGCGGCGGTCGCAGCCGGAATCATCATCTATAACAACGTTGCGCACAAGCACGCCGCCGCGAACCAGGTCGTCGGCTACACTCGCGACGGGGGCGTTGTCCACGCCGACGGCCGCGTGACGTATCCGAACGGGCGCACGCTCTATACGAGCAACGGCGACGGCCGCGTCTGCGGCTATGGTTACGGCGAGCCATGTTACGGCACGCCCGTCGCGTATCGCCGTCAAGGAGACGACGATGACCGCTACCGGCCGCGCCGGCATCACCGTCACGCACACCGTTGGCACGCTGACGGCGATGAAGGCGAGCAGCGCGGCGACGACGGCGAGTAAGGCCGCCTACATCGCGATGCGGCGACCGTGCGTTATCGTATGGTAATGCGTTCGCTGCTCTGTTCAATGCTTTTGGTCGCCGCCATCACGGGCGCTGCCGTTCGTCCCGTGCCCGCCGCTCCGATGGCTGCAGCGGGCACGGAGACGGCCGTGCTCGCCGGCGGTTGTTTCTGGGGCATGGAGGCCGTCTTCGAGTCGCTCTCCGGCGTCCGCGAGGTAACGAGCGGCTACGCCGGCGGCGACGCGGAGCACGCTCATTACGACATGGTTTCGACCGGAACGACGGGACATGCGGAATCGGTTCGCATCGTCTTCGATCCCAAGCGCATCTCGTATCGCACGCTGCTGCAGGTGTACTTCGCCGTAGCTCACGACCCGACGACGCGTGATCGCCAAGGGCCCGACGAAGGATCGCAGTATCGTTCGGCAATCTTCTATGGCAATGCTGCGCAGCGGCGCGTCGCGGAAGATTCGATCGAGCGGTTGCGACGCACACACGCCTTCGCCGCACCGATCGTCACGGACGTGACGCAGCTACGGGCGTTTTATCCCGCCGAGGCGTACCACCAGCGTTTCGCGGCACGCAATCCAGCCTATCCCTACATCGTCGAGGTCGACGAGCCGAAGCTCGCGGCGCTGCGGGCCCAATTCCCGCAGCTCCTGAAACGAACGTAAACCGAGCCGGCGTCTAGCTTTCGCGTCCGGCGCCGCCGTGAAGCTGATCGTCGATCGCGTCCGCACATTTCGGGTGCCCACAGCCGCATCGCACGTTTTGCGGATCGCGTGCGTCGGGAGACGCGCAGAAATCCGAACACGCGGCCTGCGTCACCTCGACTTCGCACAGACACGCGAGATTCTCGCAGCGCATAGTCGTTGAGCTGGTCATGCACATCCCGGTTCCCGAGCGTACGACCGGCCAAACGAGCGGCTTGCTCTTGCGCCGTGCCGAACGCGCCGGACATGGAGTCGGACTTGCCCGGGTTCGCATCGCTCGCCCCGGAGCTGCAAGCGCTCCTGCGCGAGGCGGAAGCGGGTGACGAACGCCGCCGTTCCGAGCTTTTGGCGCGCGTCGCCGACGTATGCAACGTCTTCATCGGTCTGGATCTGTTGCAGTACGTCTTCATTCCGGCCTCGGGCGAAGAACCCCACGAGATCGACCTGATCGTTCCGGGCGACGGTGAGTCGGCCGCCGTGGCCTGGTTCAGCGTCGACGAGGCAGGTTACGACGAGTTTCGCGATGCCGTGACCTTATTCGGAGACATCGCCGACGTGCTCAATCCGCCGATTGTGCTGGATGTAGACGACGAAGAAGAAGCCGCCCCGGCGGAGGGCTAGCCGGGTGGGCCTTCCCAGCTTCCCACCCCATCAGCTATACTGTCGGTACATGACTTTATGCAAATCGGTGCGGTCATAGCCGCACGAGGCTCGTACACCGCTCGTCCGCGCTCCGTCGAAGAACCTTCGAAGGAAGCGCCGCTCGAACTCTTCGGAACGATCAAGCAGGTCTTTCCGAGCACTACGTTCGCGGTCGAGCTCGAGAACGGTCAGACGATCTTGGCCCACATCGCCGGCCGCCTGCGCCGCCATCGCATCAAGATTCTCCCCGGCGACCGAGTCGATCTCGAAATGTCGCCCTACGACCTGACCAAGGGGCGGATCGTGTATCGCTACCGGGCCGGCGAAGCGCGTCGATCTTAGGTGGGTCTAGGATTCGTCCACAGCGTCGTTGGCGCGCCTCGCTGTGAACGAATCCTAGGCCAACTCTTATTGCGACTTTGCGCTAACTCGTAGGGGATTGGACGCCGACTCGCACTGCTTTTCGCGCGATGTTGTAGCTACTCTACGGCGGCGGGGTCGTTGCTGGCGTCTTCTACGCCGTTGACGATATTGGCGCCATGGATCATTTCGTGCACGGGGTCGCCGTTTTCGCGGATTGCGTCGCTGACGACGACGTAGTGCGTATGGCCATGGCCGTGGTCGTCCTCGGCGTGTAGCGTGCCGGCGAGAACGCGGCCGTCGGCGAGCGTCAAGCGGACGGCTTTTCCGTGATAGGTTTTCAATTCTTGGTCGGTCATGTCGTGCTCCCATGGTGTGCGGCGTCGGTGTGCGTTGTGCGCGGGCTGTTCGTTCTCGGGGCTGGGAAGTCTACCTAGCGAGAGGCGGCTCCTTAGATTGGTGCGTCTTCGTCGTGGCCGGTGTACTTTCGAGCGTCGAAATACCAGTCGGGTAATGTCGCGGGAAAGTCGATGTTGCGGAACGTGTAGTCGACGGTTGCGCCGTCGTCTTGGTAGCCACCGCCGACGACGCCGTGAATGTCGGTAACGACCGGTACGCCGCGTAGCATGCCGAGCTTGATGTCGAACACCACCGGATACACGTCCTTGGACGGCAAGATGAAGAGCTTGTCCGTTGCGATGACGCGCTCGAGCTCGTAGCTTCTGCGGTCGGCGAAGATCTCGCGCAGCCGATTGCGGTCGGCGTCGCGCGTCGGTTCGATCTTGAAGTGGAGCACCTCCCCTTCTGTGCGAAGCGAGACGACACGGTAATCGAATTCGCCGAGGGCGCGGACGATGCCGATGAGCGGCGGTTGTGAGGCGCCCGGCGCGGGCGTCGCTGGTTCGGGCGTCGGTACGAACGAGCGCGGCCGCGGCCGTAGCGGAGCCGGCTCGAACAGATCGGCGGTCGGCGGCCCGGGATCGCGTTCCTCATTGAACGCCGGACGCTCGAACGCCAACTCTCCGCGATTTACGCTGCGGTAGACGCGGCGCTTGAGGCATGCCCGATCGATGGTACGGCACCAAAGTTTATCGATATAGCTGTTGGCGTAATCGGGATACCCCTGCGATGTGTCTTGTTTACGCTGCACCGTGTACACTTCGAGCGCCGGGGGCGGACGATGCGACCGGAATCTCGCGCGCACGAGTCCGAGCATGCGTTCGGGCGTGAGCGCCGGCGTCGGCGCGACGTGCGGCACGGCAAGCCCGAGGACCAGGAAAAAGAGCATGCTCTCGTATTCGCGATGCGCGCGAGCGGAGCCCGTCGTCGCAAGCATAACGACGGTTGCGTGAATCACGATCTCCAGGCGCTCATCTTCGATTTCGATGGGACGATCGCCGATACCGAACGCGACGGACATCGCGTCGCATATAACGCAGCTTTCCGCGAGCTTGGATTACCGTGGCAATGGGATGTCGACACGTACGGCCGGTTGCTTGCGATTGCCGGCGGCAAAGAACGCCTGACGGCCTACATCGAGCAAATGTGGCCAGCCTATGCGGACGGCGAGCTTCCCACCCTCGTTCGTAGCGTTCACGCGACGAAGGCTCGCGCGTTCCGCACCTTCGCCGCGAATCTTCCGTTGCGTCCGGGGATCGCGCGTTTAGCCGGGGAGGCGCGGGCGCAGGGCGTTCGGCTGGCGATCGCCACCACGGCGATGCTCGACGGCGTGCAGGCCGTCGTCCTCGCACACGGCGAGCTCACGGGTGTCTTCCAGGAGATCGGCGCCGGCGACGTCGTCGCGCATAAGAAGCCGGCACCCGACATCTACCGCTACGTCCTCGAACGCCTGGGCATCCCCGCGGCTAACGCGGTCGCCGTCGAAGATTCTGCCACCGGGCTTCGCGCGGCGCTCGCCGCCGGTCTCACGACGCTCGTTACGCCGAGCGATTTTACGGCAGACGAGGATTTTAGCGGTGCGGTCGCGGTCGTGTCCGATCTCGGCGAGCCTGGCCGGCCGGCGCGCACGCTCGCCGGTAGCGAGCCGCCCACCGGGGTAATCGATCTTACTTTTATCCGGTCGCTCCTACCGTCCACGTCATAAAGCCCGCAAGCGGTGAATGGCCGCCCACCGAACCGGGAACAAGGCGGCCATGAGTTCACAACATGATACTGCCCACGGCGCGGCGCCCGACGCCAAAAGCACCCTCGCTACGTATGTGAGCGACATGCTGGCGCTCGAACGTCACATTGCCGCTCCTATCGAATCCCAGGCGAAATCCGGCGACCATCAATCTTACGCGGCGGCGTACGAGCTCATCACCCGTATCAAGTCGACGACCGACCAACACATCCAAGCGCTCGAAGCGCGTCTTGCGACGCTGGGTGGCGATGGATCCAGCGGCATCAAGACGGCGTGGGCGCAGATCATCGGCGGTGGCGCCGCAGCGATCAACGCCGCTCGCTCGACCAAGGTGTCCAAGAGCCTGCGCGACGATTCGACGGCGCTGTCGCTCGAGGCGATCAGCTACACGATGTTGCACGCGACCGCCATGGGGCTCGGCGACCAGGAGACGGCGGCGCTCGCTAAGCGCCATCTCGACGACGTTGCCCCGATCATCGTATCGATTAGCCGTGAAATGCCCGCTATCGTCCTCCAGGAGTTGCGCGGCGACGGCCATCAGATCAGCGTCTCGGCCTCGCAGATTACGGAAGAAGCGACCCGCGACAGCTGGAGCGGCGGCAACACCGGCCAATAACAACCGGGCGGCGCGTGCGGCGGACGACCGTGCATGTAGCGCGAACGTCTAAGCAGTGGAATGGATTCGTTTCGACGGGCTCGAGCGATCGTACGGGGCTCGTACGATCTTCTCGGGCCTGTCGGGTGTCTTACGCGACGGCGCGGTCGCGGGGCTGGTGGGGCCCAACGGCGCCGGTAAATCGTCGCTCGTGCGACTGCTTGCCGGCAGCGAGATGCCGGATGCCGGGTCGATCGTTCGTCCTCGGGAGTCTCGCTTAGGCTATCTCAGCCAAGCGGCGAGCGTCGATACCGGAATAACGCTCCGTCAATTACTGGCGCGAGCGTTCGAACGCGTGCACGCCGAAGAAGCACGTTTGCGCGAGCTCGAACGGGCGGTCTCCACTGCCATGACGGACGACGCGATCGAACGTACGCTGCGCGCGTACGGTGATGCGCGAGAAGCGTACGACCGGCACGACGGCGCGAGCGTCGAGCGGCGCATGCGTTCGATGCTCGCAGCCTTTGCGTTCGACGAAGCCGACCTCGATCGAGCGACCGGCGCGTTCTCCGGCGGCCAGCGTACGCGTGCATCGCTCGCGCGCCTCTTGCTAGAAGAGCCGGACGTCCTCATCTTAGACGAGCCGACCAATCACCTCGATATTGCGACGGTGCGCTGGCTGGAGGAATTCCTCATCTCCGATGGCCGGCCTGCGATCGTCGTATCGCACGACCGGTATTTCCTCGATCGGGTAGCGACGGAGATTTGGGAACTCGACGGCGGCGCACTCGCCCATTACGACGTCCCGCGCGGCCGCGCGTACGGTGCGTATCTCGAGGAGAAAGCGCTGCGCCGCGAGCAGGCCGAGCGCGACTTCGAACGCTTTCGCGACGAGGAGAAGCGGCGCAAGGCGGTAATCGCCGAACTGCGCACGCACGGGTCGCATAATTACTCGCACGTGCGCAGCCGCGAAAAACAACTGGCGAAACTCGAACGCGTCGAGGCACCGCAAACGTCACAGCGTTCGATTTCGGTCAGCTTGAACGCTGCGCGGCGCGCCACGAGCGGCATCGCCGTTCGTGCGCGCGGCATCGGAGCCGCGTACGAGCGGACGTTGTTCGCGGATCTGACGTTCGCGGTCAAGCGCGGAGAACGAATCGCGATCGTCGGTCCCAATGGCGCCGGTAAGTCGACGCTGCTCGACGTGCTCGCGGGCCGGCGTGCGCCGCAAGGCGGAACGGTCGAGCTCCCCGAGGGCGTGCATGCCGCGTATTTCGCGCAAGATACGACGGACGATTTGCCCGCCGCCAGCAGCGCCGTCGATGCGGTGCTCGAGGGTGCGTCGATCGTTCCCGAGCGCGCCCGAGAATTGCTGGGACGGTTGGGACTTGGCGGCGAGGCAGCCGAGAAGCCGGTGGAGGCCTTCTCCGGCGGCGAACGGCGGCGCATCATGCTCGCACGCCTGATGGCGCGGGCTGCCGACCTGCTGTTCTTGGACGAACCGACCAACGATCTCGACATTCCGAGCCGCGAAGCACTCGAAGACGTCCTCGCGTCGTACGGCGGCGCGATGCTCGTCGTCTCGCACGACCGTTATTTACTACGCCGCTTGGCGGAGCGGGTGCTCGTTATCGGTGACGGCCGCGCCACGATGCTCGACGGCGGCTACGATGCCTACGAGGCGCACGAACGCGGTGAGCACGTCGAACCGTCGTCTCCGCGCCGTGCGGTCGAAACGCAGGCGGAGACGGGGGCAAAGCGGGAACGCGAAGACCGGCTCGAGCACGAGCGCCGCGTACGCGCGATAGCTGCGGCGGAGCGGGAGGTCGCGCAGCTCGACGAGGCGCGCGCCGTTCTCGAACGCGAGTTTGCCGACCCGGCAATCTACGACGACCGCGAGCGGGTCGCCGCACTCGAACGCGAGCTCGCGCGGGCGCGTGCCGCCGTCGACGAAGCGTTCGCGAGGTGGGAACGGCTTTCACAAGCGCTGGAAGGCGTGCCGGCATGACGGAACTCATCGACTGCCCCGTCGAGGTATGCTCGGTCCGTGCGAACGGACTCGACTTCGAAGTGATTACCGCGGGCTCGGGCGACCGGCTGGCGCTGCTACTACACGGATTTCCGGAACACGCCGTCTCTTGGCGCTTTCAAATTCCGTTACTCGTGCGACTCGGATATCGCGTCTGGGCTCCGAACCAGCGTGGATACGGTGAGACGACGCGTCCCGCCGCCGTGCGCGATTACCGGCTGAGCGAACTCACGAGCGACGTAGCCGCACTGATCGATGCATCCCGTGCCGCGAGCGTCACGCTCGTCGGCCACGATTGGGGCGCGGCGGTCGCGTGGTCGTTCGCGACGACGCTGCCGCGACCGCTCGAACGTCTCGTGATCGTCAACGTGCCGCACCCGGCCGTTTTCCGCGAAGTGCTCGGCCGTTCTTGGCGACAGCGCGCGCGCTCGTGGTACATGGTGTTCTTCCAGATTCCGTGGCTGCCGGAACGGCTGCTCGGCGCCCGCGATGCTGCCGCGATCGGCCGGATTTTCAGCCGCACCGCGACGAATCCCGAACATTTTCCAAAAAAGCTACTCGACGTCTACAGGAATGCGGCCGCGCGTCCCGGAGCGCTTTGGGCGATGCTCGCCTGGTATCGCGCCGCTGCGCGGCACGGGCTCGGCATAGTGCAGGACGAATCCACCAAGATCGAAACGCCAACGTTAATGGTCTGGGGTGAAAACGACATGGCGCTCGGCAAGGAAACGACGTACGGGACGGACCGATTCGTCAAAGATCTGCGCCTCTCGTATCTTCCCGGCATTTCGCATTGGTCGCAGCAAGACGCGCCGGAACGCGTGAACGAATTGCTCGAAGCGTTCTTGACGCACGAGCGGGCCGGTGCGGCGTAACGTGCGCGCCGTCGTCCCCGGCAGCGATCGTGGCGCTCTGCCCGGCGCAGTAAGCCAGACGGCATGCTCGCCGGACGAACTCGCGCGACGCGTCGGCGTCACGATCGTCGTGCGTCCGCGCGAATCGCAGGCCGGCGCGCTCGCGAGAATGTCCGTCGAGCCGGCCTCGGCCCGCACGTACGTTCCGCGCGCCGCCTTCGCCGAGCGTTTTGGCGCAAGCGACGAAGATCTCGCGGCCGTCGCCGCCTTCGCGACGTCGGCGGGACTCGAGGTCGGCGAACGCTCGAGCGCGCGCCGCACGGTGGAAGCCACTGGAACGCTACGCGATCTCGCGCAGGCGTTCGGTGCCACGATCGTTTGCTTCGAAAAAGAAGGTGGCCGCTACGTCGGACGCACGGGCGAGCTCTCCGTGCCGAGCGCCCTCGTTGAAATCATCGTCGCCGTCCTCGGCATCGACGAGCGCCCGCAGGCGAGCGTTCGATATCGTTGGGCGATCGTGCCCGCGGCCGCAAGCGTTGCCGGCTTCTCGCCGCCGGAGTTGGCGCGCGCGTACGGCTTTCCGGCGGGCGTCGACGGCTCAGGTCAGACGATCGCCCTGATCGAACTCGGCGGGGGTTACGATCCGGTCGACCTGGCCGCCTACTTTGCGGCGCTCGGCCTCGCCACGCCGCGCATCGTCGCCGTCGGCGTCGACGGCGCGGGCAACGCGCCCGGAAATGATCCAGCCGGACCTGATGGCGAAGTCGCACTCGACATCGAAGTCGCAGGGGCGATCGCACCCGGCGCAGCGATCGTCGTTTACTTTGCGCCGAACACCGATCGCGGTTTCCTCGACGCCGTAACGACCGCCGTCCACGATGCGACCAATAAGCCCGCGATCGTGTCGATTAGCTGGGGCGGCCCCGAATCGACGTGGACCGCGCAAGCGATGCAGAGCCTCGACGCAGCGTTCGCTGACGCAGCGTTACTGGGTATCAGCGTCTTCTCGGCGGCCGGCGACCACGGCTCGAGCGATAACCTGAGCGACGGCCGTTCGCACGTCGACTTTCCGTCGTCGAGCCCGTATGCGACGGCCTGCGGCGGCACGCGACTGGCCGTAGATGCGGCCGGTACGATCGCGAGCGAGACCGTCTGGAATAACGGCCCGGACGGCGGTGCAACGGGGGGCGGCGTCAGCGACGTGTTCGCGATGCCGGACTATCAGCAGAATGCCGGCGTACCGCCGCCGCAAACGCCGGGCAGCGGCGGTCGCGGCGTGCCGGACGTTGCCGCCGACGCCGATCCGCAGACCGGTTACCGAATCCGCGTCGCCGGCCGCAGCGGCGTGGTCGGCGGGACGAGTGCCGTTGCGCCTCTCTGGGCCGCGCTGATCGCGCTCGCCAATCAACGCGCCGTCAAGCCGGCGGGCTTCGTCAATCCGGTGTTGTATGCGAATGCCGCGGCGCTGCGCGATATAACGGTCGGCGACAACGGCGCGTACACCGCGGGGCCCGGCTGGGATGCCTGTACCGGCCTCGGCACGCCCGTAGGCACGAGCGTCGCAGCATTATTCGGTGGTTGAGGGTTCGTCGCTGACACGCGTGGTGGTCGTGTCCGACACGCACGTTCCGCGCTTTCAACGCGGCTTTGCAGCCGTGTTGGACCGGCTTCGACGTGAGGCGCCCGACGCGATCGTGCATTGCGGGGACTTTACGACGATCGATATCGTGGCCGCATTCGAGGAGATCGCGCCGTTCGATGCGGTAGCTGGCAATAACGATGGGCCGGATATCGTCGAACGCTTTGGCAGGGCGAAGGCTATCACGGCCGGCGGCCGGCGATTGGGCCTCGTCCACGGCGACGGCGAAGCGCGCGCCGCCACTCGCGAACGCGCGGAGGCCTGCTTCGCCGGTACGCCGCTCGATGCGATTTGCTTCGGTCACAGCCACGTGCCGCTGTGCGAATTAAGAGGCGACGGCACCTACGTTATTAACCCGGGATCGCCGCTCGACAAGCGGCGTCAGCCGCATTTTAGTTATGCCGTCATCGATATTGACGACGACGGCGTCCGCCCGCGCCTCGTGTACTTTTAGCGCGCCCAGCTTAACGGAACGCGCGTCGCCGTGCTGGCTGCCCCGCGGGATGCGCGGGCGGGCGCGACGTGCGCGTGGGGCGTCCGATGCGTGAGGGGGGGGCCATAACCGGCGCGGCGGAAGGCGGCGGCAAGTCGGCGGGAAGTTTGGTCCGATCGAGCCGGCGCCCGAGCGTACGCTCGATTTGCGCGAAGTACTTCTCTTCGTCGGGTGCGACGAACGTGATCGCGTCGCCCGTCGCCTGAGCGCGCGCGGTGCGGCCGACGCGATGTACGAAATCTTCGGGAACCATCGGTACGTCGTAATTCACGACGTGTCCCAGTGCGACGACGTCGATGCCGCGCGCGGCAATGTCCGTCGCGACGAGCACGCGAAATTTGCCGCGTTTGAAGTCTTCGAGTGCGCGCGTGCGTTGCGCTTGAGAGCGGTCGCCGTGGATGCGTTCCACAACGACGTTCGCCTTCGCCAGCGCCGCGGCTAAGCGGTTCGCGCGTGCCTTCGTGCGCGTGAAAGCGATCGCGGTATAGATAGCGTTATCTTTTAACAACTCGACCAGTAAGTCGAGCTTGCGGTTCTGATCGATCGCATAGACGGTCTGCGTGATGCCGCTCGCAGGTGCGACGCCTTTGGGTTGTAGATCCACGCGTAAGGGATCGTGCAGCAATTCTTTAGCCATGGCGGCGATCGGCGGCGGTATCGTGGCGGAGAAGAAAAGCGTCTGACGTTTCGCGGGAAGCGCTTTGAGAACGCGCCGTACGTCGGGCAAGAACCCCATGTCCAGCATGCGGTCGGCTTCGTCGACGACTAAGTATTGGATGCCGTCGAGCATCGCCGTACCTTGGCCGAGATGATCGAGTAAACGTCCCGGCGTCGCAACGATGATATCGGTACCGCGGCGAAACGTCGCGACTTGGGCTCCAAAGCCGACGCCGCCGAAGATCGCGGCGACTTTGACGCGCGTATGCTTGGCGAGCGCCGAAACGTGCTCGGCAATCTGGGCCGCGAGTTCTCGGGTCGGCGCGAGGACGAGTGCGCGCGTTTTGCCGCGCGGCAGGTCCGCGAGCGCCGAGATCAGCGGGATGCCAAACGCCGCGGATTTACCGCTACCGGTCGAGGCGCTTCCCAGGACGTCGCGGCCGGCGAGCGCCGCGGGGATCGCAGCAGCTTGAATCGGCGTCGGTTCGGTGAAGCCGAGGTCGCCGACGGCGCGAAGCAACTCCGGTCGTAGACCGAGCGAGGTGAAGGTATCGATGAGACGGCGCTACTTTCGGTTGAGTGCGCGGATGCGATCGCAACCGAAAGCCCGCGCGGGGTTACGGATAGTGTCTCATAGACGGCAGCCGCCGTCAAAGACCTCCGTTGGCGAGCGACGTGCCGTCGGCAATTAATTGCGCGACGCCGCGATCGAACTGACGAAAACGTTCGTCCTGCGTTTGGCCGCGTACGAAACGGGCGTAAATCTGCTGAGCGATAGCGGCATAACGGAACAGATTGAACGCACGATACCAGGCGATGCGCGAAACGTCGCGTCCGCTTGCCCACGTAGCGTTCTGTGAGTGCGTCGCGCGAGAGAAAGCCCGGGCGCCCGGTCGGCATCGTGCCGACGCCGATCGACGCGTGCTCCCCGGGCTGCGCCCATAGCGAGAGGACGTATCCGAGATCGACGAGCGGATCGCCGATCGTACACATGTCCCAGTCCAACACCGCGACGAGACTGGCGAGATCTGCGTCGTCGACGATCGTGTTGTCGAGCTTATAGTCGTTATGGACGAGCGCGGGTGCGCCAGATTGCGGAAGCCGCTCCCGTAACTGCGCCACCAGGCCGGTGGCGTCTGCTCGTCCGGGCGTTTGCGCCGCATCCCAGCGTTTGATCCAACCGTCGAGTTGCCGCTCGAGATAGCGCTCCGGCTTCCCGAGCGAAGCGAGCCCGATGGCCTCGTAATCGACGGCGTGGAGAGCGGCGAGCGTATCGACGAAATTTTCAGCCAGCCGCCGGCAGAGCTTCTCGTTACCGACGAACGCGGCCGGCAGTTCGCTGCGAATGACCGTGCCGCGCCGGCGCTCCATCACGACGAAGTCGACGTCGAACACGTTGCGATCGGTGCATAGCACGAACGCGCGGGGCGCGTGCGCGAAGCTCCGATGGAGATTCGAAAGCACCGTGTACTCGCGTCGCATGTCGTGTGCGCCCACCGGTAATGGCCCGTGCGGCGGCCGGCGCAGCACGTATTCTAGCTCGCCGAAGCGCACGAGGTACGTCAAGTTCGCATGTCCCCCGCCGAATTGCCGCACGGAATAGGCACCGTTTGCAGCGGGCAAGTGCGCGCGCAGATACGGTTCGAGCGCGGGGGACGTGAGCGCTTCGCCCGGACGCACGTCGATGGTATCGTTCACGCCACCGTTGTTCCGCAGCCGGGCAGCCTGAGTCTTGCGCCGCTATCGGGTGACCCGACGTTTCTACGCCGAGCAGCCATTCGAGGGTGAGCAAAGTCGCTCAACATAGGCACCCTCTGTTGATCGGTCAGCGCTCTCGGTCGAGAAGAACGATTTGCTGAGCTCTGGGGCCCCGGCGTGCTGCAGCAAGAATTTGTCCACCCGCCCCGATGCCATAAGCGGCGATATATGCCAACGGTGATCTGCTAGCCGACCGTCGAGCAGACGAATCGGCGCGTTAGGCTTGCCGGCGGTGGCGATGAAGGCATTTTGGCCAACTTGCCCCACGATCGTGCCGTCGTCCGCGATCCCGTAAGCCGATCCGTGTCTGCGGTCCAGCACGATGCCGCGGCCATTGTGCCAGAGCATAGGTTGCCCCGTCTCGCCGAAGAGCCGCTCGTTATCGCCGACGATGTCACCGGTAGCGTTCACGTCGTAGGCGATTCCTTGGCCGATCCGGTGCGCTACGCCATTGCTGGACCACTGCACCGCGTATGACGCGCGTGGTCGCTCACAGGAAGGTCCGAACGGATTGAGGCCAGCGGTGAATCCAACCACAGTCGTCCCGCGAATGGCCGTAGCCGTCCCAGGTCCGGCACTCGCGCTTGGGCCTCGGCTTTCGGGATGACACTCGCACCCCTTCGGGATGACACTCGCGGCGGGGAGACTACGAGCTACAGACGCGTGGTTAACAGCACGGTCTTTGAAACCGGGAGCGGCAACGTCTTTGCGGACTTAGGCTTGCCAGACGCCGAGGAGCTGCTGCTCAAAGCGCAGCTGATGCACAATCAACGCCGAGATCACACGGCGCGGATTATCGCAAGCTGAGGCGGGGCAGCTCGTGGGACTCGCTCAGCCGGACCTGTCGCGGATCGCCAACGGCGGCGGCGTAGGGTTTTCGGCCGAGCGGCTGATGGACGTCTTGCGGCACCTTGGTCGCGATGTCGAGATCCTCGTTTCGAGCGCAAGCGGGCCAGTAGGCGAGCTGCGCTATCGAGAACTCACCGGTCCCGAGGTTAGGCGCGGCAAGTACTTTCAAACTGACGTAGCCGGTTAGAGCGGCAGCCGCAGGCTGGCTAAGCCGATTAAAACTTCTCGACACGGAAGAAGCGAACGACCTTGGAATGCGGCGATTTTCGACCGTAGATTTTCACGCGCGTGCCGGGAACGAGCTCGCCAAGCGATCCGTCGTCCGATCCATTGGTGTCGATGGCAGCATTCGGCAAGGGAACGGCGACTCGCGGAACGACAAAGCCGTCCTCACTTGCGAGCCGGTGGTCCACGACTCCCGTGTGATACTCGAGCTTTTCGAAGCTGAAACCGCCCGGGACCGTTTCTAAGACCCGCGCATCGCTCACCCACAAATTAACTTCGACAGCGTCGACATGCACGAGCCATGGGGCCTCGAAAATCAGGCGCAGCATCGCCGTATCGCCGGCCCTAATCGGATCCACTCCTACGTCGATCGTCGTGCGCGGCTCCAAAGCGAACGTCAGTAATCGTCCGGTTTCCGATGGGACACCGGTGAGGACGCGATGTGCCGGGTCGTACCGGCGCACGACGATTTCGGCGCTGCCGACGATTAAGTCACCCTTCAGTGAGCCGAGAACGTCCGGGGTCCGGAGCGCGTGCGTCTGGGCGCAGCGCATCGCCCACTCAGGGAGTTGGGGCGGTGGAGGCAACGCCGCAAGAAACAGTGGGACGAGGAAAGCTGCCAGCATACGACTGCTCCGAGAAACTGTTGCGACCATGGCGTTGCCCCGTGAAAGTACCCCAATCATAGGTAGAGAATTCGGAGCCAAAACGGCTCAATAGGAGTCTCACCTTGAAGAAATCCCGCTTTACCGAACAGCAAATCGTCGGCGTCCTCAAAGAGGGCGAGGCCGGCGTCAAAACCGCCGACTTATGCCGCAAACACGGCGTTAGTCCGGCGACCTACTACGCCTGGAAGTCGAAGTTCGGCGCCATGGAGGTTAGCGACGTCGCGAAGATGCGCGGCCTGGAAGACGAGAACCGTCGTCTGAAGCGACTGCTGGCCGATTCGGCGCTTGAAATCGACGCGCTCAAATTGGTGGCCTCGGGAAACTTCTGACGCCCGAGCAGCGGCGACGAGCTGCCCGGGCGGTAATCGAACAGATCGGGCTGAGCCAACGCAAAGCCTGTGCCGTCGCGACCTGCAATCGAAAGACGTATCGCCGCGTGCTGCGCCTTACCGACGACGCGGCATTGCTGCAGCGCCTGTGCGAACTCGCAGCCGAACGACGGCGCTTCGGCTACCGCCGGCTCGATGTTCTCTTGCGCCGGGAGGGAATCGTTGCGAACCACAAGCGCATCTACCGTGTGTACGCGACGGCGAAGCTGCAAGTCCGCCAGCGGATAAAGCGGCGCGTTGCGTTGGGCCGTGGCAAGCGATCGCGCCTGTGATGCGCCCGAACGAACGGTGGTCTTTGAATTTTGTGCATGATACGCTACGTACCGGGCGCCGTATTCGGACGCTCAATATTGTCGACGACTTCACACGCGAGGCGCTTGCCATCGAGGTCGACACGTCGATCAGCGGATCGCGAGTTGCTCGCATCCTCGATCGCATTGCAACCGAACGCCGGTCATACCCACAAACGCTCGTGATGGATAACGAGCTAAAGGCATAAGTCAACCCCTTTTTGGGCGCACGAGAATAAGGTCTCAAAACATCATTGCCGGTTGACGAGTTCTACTTTGGACGTGAGCTTGGACGACAAGCGCTCCAACCATGGT
>JAABUX010000343.1_pt1 | contig 79162 bp, 53 predicted proteins | sample 5561851 | NCBI WGS metagenome assembly JAABUX01 (sample SAMN10711883, study PRJNA513361) | rock metagenome | isolation source: Antarctica rocks | place: Antarctica: Victoria Land, Richard Nunatak red sandstone | collected 2016-01-03 | reverse complement strand
GGGGATCATCTCCGGGTCGGGTCGCATCTCCGTAGCTCCTGGACCTCCTGGTGCGAAGGTCACAGGATAACGAAGAGTTTTGTCCTTTCAAGCCCCTTAACGACTCCGCGCACCTGCCGGCGGGGCATCAGGTGCGCTCGAAGTCCCGGAGAGCCGACACACCCCGCCGGTCAGGTGCGGCGTTTGGTCAGGCGTGCCTTTGTGGCCGGTGCGCTCACCGATCCCGCAGCCGATCACCCGACCGCCCCGGCTAGGACTTCTTTTTGAATGCCGCATGCGGCGCGAGCGGCAGGATCTGATATTCTGCGTAGTCGATCTTGATGAGCGGGAAGCTGTCGATCATCTCCTGCAGATGCTCCGGCGACTCCGCCTCGAACAGGACGATCCCGCCGCGGGTTTTCGTGTCCAGCGCCCACACCTGGCGGAGACACCCCTCCGCATACAGGACTCGCACTTGCGCCTGCTCCTGGATTTCCACCTCCATGAAGTCGGAGGGCATCCCCTCGGTCTCGAACTTCTTGTTGGGCGTGAAGATGACGAGAAATTGCATGGGTGTGCCCTCCTTTGAACGGCGTCTTGGCTATTCCTCGGGCATCGTAGGTGATACCCTGATCCCCGCCAAGACGGCTGTTTTTCCCGTCATAGTCAGTAATTTCATACCGGAGGCGGCGATGGAACCGATGGACGTGGGGACCTGCCCGGTCGAGGTGATGTTGCATGTGCTGAGCGGGAAGTGGAAGCCGATGCTCCTCCATCACCTGCATCGGGGCACCCATCGCTTCGGCGAACTCCGACGGCTCCTGCCCGACGCGACGCAACAGATGTTGACCGCCCACCTCCGGGAGCTGGAGCGTGACGGTCTGGTCCACCGGGAGGTCTATGCCCAGGTCCCCCCGAAGGTCGAAAATTCTTTGACCGAGATCGGGCGCAGCCTCGGCCCGATCGTCGTTTTGATGGCGAGGTGGGGCGAGGCCTACTCTCGGGAGAAGGCGGCCCGATCCACCTGAGTCGGGTCGACCGGGAAGACCAAAGTGCTTTCATCGAAGCGAATGACGCGGCATGCGGCCTTGAAGATGATTCAGCGGCGGGCGATGCAGACATGTGACAAAACTCTGGTGTACTGCCACAGCTTCCGGGCAACCGGGATCACCAACTACCTGACCAACGGCGGCACCCTGGACAATCTCGCCGCCTAACCTCGCGCTGCACCGTACACAAGGGCCAGATGGAAACGCTGATGACGCCCAAGTTTCAGTTGTTTGAGGATGTGCCACTATTGGCCGCGTAGAGTATAACCGGTCCCGGGCCGACGCTCACGCCCGGGGCGTCTGGCTCGTTGTAAATGCCCGCTCGATCGGCTCGAATGGCTCCAACGGATCGGCGGGACGGGGCGGCCCGGCGGCTCGGGTGGCCCACGCCGATCCATCCGAGGGCGGGATGGAAGGGTCGATGAAGTCACGAACGAGTCTTGCCTTGATGGCCGGCGCCGCCCTGATCGCGGGCGGCTCCGGGGCCCGGGGTGCGGGCGAGCCCGACGGCCGGCGGTGGTGGTCGCACGTCCAATTCCTGGCCGACGACAAGCTCGAAGGCCGCGACACCGGCAGCGCGGGGCACCGCAAGGCGGCGGAGTACGTGGCCGCCGAGTTCGCCAAGGCCGGCCTCCAGCCCGCCGGGACCGACGGGTACTTGCAGCCGGTCAAGTTCAAATCGAAGGAGATCGACGAGGACCATTCCGGCCTCAAGCTCGTCGCCGGCGGCGTGGCCGAGCCGCTGGTCCTGGGCGAGGACGCGATCATCTCGCTCCGGGTCGACCCGGTCGCGTCGATCGAGGCCGACCTGGTCTTCGCGGGCTTCGGCCTGGCCAACCCCGAGGCCGGCCACGACGACTTCGCCGGGCTCGACGTGGCGGGCAAGGTGGTGGTCTATCTCTCCGGCGCCCCGACGTCGATCCCGGGCCCGCTGGCGGCGCACATGCAGTCGGCCGGCGAGCGTGGGGCGCTGCTCCGGCGGCTGGGCGCGATCGGCACGGTCGCGATCCAGAACCCGAAGAACGTGGACATCCCCTGGGAGCGGTCCAGCCTCGCGCGATTCCTGCCGTCGATGAGCCTGGCGGACCCGGAGATGGACGACGGCCGGGGCCTGAAGGTCGGCGTCGGGATCAACCCGGCCCGCGCCGAGAAGCTGTTCGCCGGCTCGGGCCACACCTTCCAGGAGATCCTCGAAGCGGCCGACTCGAACAAGCCCTTGCCCCGATTCGCCCTGCCGAAGCGGCTGGCGGCGACGGTGGCCGTGAAGCGGTCCGACGTCGAGTCGCAGAACGTCGCGGCCGTCCTGCCGGGGACCGACCCGAAGCTCCGGGGCGAGTACGTCGTCTTCTCCGCCCACCTCGATCACATCGGCGTCGGCAAGCCGATCAACGGCGACCCGATCTACAACGGCGCGATGGACAACGCCTCGGGCATCGCCGCCATGCTCGACGTGGCCGCCATGCTCAAGGAGGCCGGCACCAAGGTCCGACGCTCGGTCCTCTTCGTCGCGGTCACGGGCGAGGAGAAGGGGCTGCTCGGCTCGCGCCATTTCGCCAACAACCCGACCGTCGCCGCCAAGTCCATCGTCGCCGACATCAACACCGATATGTTCCTGCCGCTCTACCCGATGAAGCGGTTGACCGTTTACGGCCTCGACGAGTCCGACCTCGGCGAGGTGGCCGCCGCCGTGGCGAAGACGCTGGGCGTCTCGGCCGAGCCCGACCCCGAGCCGAAGCGGAACGTCTTCATCCGGAGCGACCAGTACAGCTTCATCCGCCGGGGCATCCCCTCGATCGCGCTCAAGGTCGGCTTCGCTAAGGGGTCGCCCGAAGAGGCGATGTCGAAGAAGTGGCTCACCGAACGCTATCACGCCCCGTCCGACGACCTCGACCAGCCCGTCGACAAGCGTTCGGCCGGCGAGTTCGACGCCCTCGTCGCCAAGCTGCTCGCGACGGTCGCCAACGGCGACGACCGGCCGCGCTGGAAGCCGACCTCGTTCTTCAAGCGGTTCGCGGAATGATCCGGCGAGGGCCGGCCCTGAAGCCCGGACGATCGGGTCAGGGGCCGGCCCTCGGCGCCGGCGGGGTCGCGTAGATCCCGGCCAGCTCGACCATCAGCGGTTCGAGGCGACGGTAGTATTCGTCCTCGGGGAGCTTCGCCTTCTCGTCGCGGAGCGCGGCGACGGCGCGCTCGAGCTGGTCGCGGCGTTCGCGAGCCTCGGCCGTGAGGCCCCGCTCGCGGTCGCTCGGGACCAGGCAGAGTTGGTGGGCCCGGACGCCGTCGGGCGAGGCGCCGTCCTTGGCCCGGCGGGTGGCCCGGACGCCCCGGAACCAGTCGGCGGGGGTGCCGAGCTTGTCGCCGTTGTCGTCGAGGACCGCGTGCTCGGTGGCGAGCCGGGCGCGCGACTTGTAGAACTCGGCGACCCGGTTGCTGGCCGTGAGGTACGCCTCCAGGAGCGAGACCTGGCTGTCCTTGTCGAGGTCGGACCGGGGGTCGGCGATCGACTCGGCGAGGAACTGGCCGAACCGTGAATAGTTCTGCTCGGAGCCGCTCCGGGTCGCGGTGACGACCACCCGGTCGCCCCCGGAGAGGCGGTTGAGGAAGGTCCCGCTGGCCGACGCGCAGTCGAGCACGGCCACCGGGCGGCGGACCGGGGCTAGCCACTCGGCGAACTCGCCGTCGGTCACGTCCGGCCCGCGGAGGTTGAACTTCGCCTCGCGGCCGTCGAACGAGCCGTGGCCGATCAGGACGATCCAGAGCGGGCCCCGGCCGGCGGCCGACGCCTTCTCGGCCAGGAAGCCGCGAAGCCGGTCGCGGTCGGTGGTCCCGGCCTCGTCCGCCAGCCCGATCATGGTCGACTCGGCCGACGCCTTCGACGCGGCGGCCTGCCAGAGGTCGGCCCAGCGGCGGAACTCGGCGCCGTACTCGGGCGTCCCGGGCGTGCCGACCACCACGACGACGGAGGGGCGGTCGTCGTCGGTCGCCGCGATCAGGCCGAGGCCGAGGATCAGGATTTTCCCCGTCATGTTCACGTCTCGCCCTCGCCTGGATGTCGATCTTGCGGTGTCGCGTCGGGCGGAGTCCGGCGATCAGGCCAGGCCGTTGACCCGCCGCACGGCCCACTCGGCGGCCAGGCAGGCGATGGCGATCAGGAAGTAGGCGGGCTGGTGCCAGAGGGGGGAGGTCCAGGGCTCGGTCAAGGGGGCGTCGCGTGCGGAGAGGCTTGCGACGAACGATTCGAGCCGGTCGCCGTCGACGACCTCGCCGCCGGTCTTCGCCGCCAGGGCCTCCATCGCGGCGCGGTCGGGCGTGAGCCGGGCGAACTCGTCGGCCGAGGGCTGGGCGGCCCAGCCGGCCTCGCGGGAGCCGATCGCCGCGCCGTCGGGCCCGACGGCCTCGGCGGCGATCCGGTAGGCCCCGGGCTGCCGGGTCACATAGTTGGCGGTGTAGGCGCCGGCCTCGCGGGGGTCGGCCTCGGCGTCGATCGTCAGGCCGGAGCCGTCGGGGAGCGTGATCTTGAGGGCGACCTTGGCGTTGTCGAGCGGGCGATACTCGGGGTCGAGGACGCGGGCGGTGATGCTCAGGGCCGACGAGGTCGCGTCGGCCCGGGGCTTGAGGGCCACCTCGACCCGGCCGGGGACGTCGCCGACGAGCCAGCGGACGGTCTGCCGCCAGGAGCGGTCGAGGTCGGCCTGCTCGGGCTTCTCGCGGCGGAGCCCCCACCGCCAGAGGTCGCCGATCATCAGGGCCGCGACGTGCCCCTTGCCGAACGGCTGGGCGACGAGCGCGGGGGCGGACTCGCCGGCGGCGTCGCGGACCTCGGCCAGGACATCGGCACCCGGCTTGAGGCCGCCGACCCGGCTGAGCGTCCGGAACGGGGGCATCGCCGCCAGCCGCTTCTCCTCCTCGTCCTCGGTCTTCCGGGCCCGGACCCAGGGTTGGAGCCAGCCTTCGTGGGTGAGGACCAGGCGATGCTCCCCCTCGGGCGCCGGGATCGCGGGCTTGTTGAGGTAGACGGGCAGGAGGTCGCCCACGGGCGTCCGGTCGTACCTGCCGTCGGCGAACGAGTCGGGGCCGCCGAGCATGAGGAGGCCGCCGCCGCGGCGGGCGACGAAGTTGCGGATCAGGGCGAGCTGGTCCGGGGTGAAGAAGGCGGCTTCAAGGTCGTCGATGACGAGGGCGTGATAGCGGTACAGCTCGTCGGCGGCCTTGGGGAAGCCGTCGCGCAGCTCGGCGTCGTCGAGGGTGTCGAGGCGGAGCAGGACCGGCTGGTCGGATCGCTCGGCCGACTCGGCGTCGGGGTTCTCGAAGCCGTCGAAGAGCGGCGAGGTGGCCCGCGTGCCGCTGGCCTGGAAGTCGAACTTGGCCACCCGCTTGGCGATCCGGATCAGGCCGACGAGCTGGATCTGGTCGTCGTCGGCGAGGGCCCGGCGGAGGAACTTGAACTCCCAGTTGGGCCGGCCGCCCAGGTAGAGCACCCGGTACGGGCCGCCCCCCTGGTCGACGACGACGAGACGGCTGTTGTTGGCCAGGGTCTGCTCACCGGAGTTCGCCGCGTCCACAATCCCCTTGCCCGGCTCCGCCTCGGCCGACGCGGCGAAGGCCGAGACCCGGAAGAAGCCGACGCCCTTCTTCTCGGGGCGGAACTGGAACCGGAAGCTCGTCGCCTTGCCGTCCCCCGCCGCCTTCGCCTCCTGGCGCTCGACGACCTTGCCGGCCTCGTCGGCGACGACGGCGACGATCGGCTCACTCCCGAACCCGGTCGCCGTCACGTCGGCGCGGAGCACGGCCGGGGCCGACTCGAAGTTCGTCTGGCTGACCGAGACGCCGGCCAGGCCGACGTCCCGCACGGCGCCCCGGGCCGGCGGCAGGACCGGGTAGATCGGCGGCAGTTGCGACCAGTCGAGGTCGCCCCGGTCGGTCCGGTTGCCGTCGCTGAAGAGGAGTACTCCGGCCAGCGGCAGGCCGCGGAACCGCTGCCCCAGCGCGGCGAGCGAACCGTCGAGCGTCGAGCCGGTGCCGTCGAAGGCCAGGCCGTCGAACCCTTCGACGGCCCGGAGGTGCGAGTCGAAGGCGTAATTGCGGACGTCGAAATCCTGGCCGAGCCGGGCCTTCCAGGCGGACTCCTTCGCCAGTCGGTCGCGGAACCACTCGCCCCGGGTCGGCCCGGCCGGGTCGTCGCGGACCTGGAGGCTCTGGCTGTTGTCGGCCAGGACCACGAAGGCGTTGGCCCCCTTGCGCGGGCGGATGCCGCCGAAGAGCGGCTCGACGAGCGCGAGCACGAGCGCCGCGAAGCCGAGCGCCTTGAGGGCCGCGGCGAGGGCCCGGACCCGGCCCGGGGCCCGCGCCCGGCCGTAGCTCCAGAGGAGCGAGGCCGCCGCGACGCCCACCAGCACCAGCGCGGCGACGATCCACTGCGGGGCGCCGAAGATCAGCGTGGGCATCCTCGGAGTCATCGGCCGCTCCCCAGCCGCTCGTAGTAGCGGCGGACGCCCTCGGTGAACTGCGGCGGGACGGGGTCGCGGTCGATCGGGACGAGGGCGTCGGGCGACTCGCGACGGCGGACCTCCTGCGCGACCCGGTCGCGCAGCTCGCGGATCGGCTCGGCCACCATCGCCTTCAACTGCGTGGGGTCGGGCGGCTTCGAGTGCCGCTTGAACTCCTCGCGAGCCCCGCGGACCCGGTCGCGAATCCGGGCCGCCTCGGCCCGCATCCCGGTGTCGGGGATCAGCTCCTCGACGTCGCGCATCCGGTCGGACCAGCGGCGGAATCCCTCCCCCGTGATCGGGCCGCCCGGCCCGACCGGCCCCCCGACGATCCCTTCGAGGACGCGGTCGAGCCCGCCGCCATTGCCGCCCCCGCCCCCGCCGCCACCGTTCGGGGGCCCGGCTTGACGTTGTTCGCCCCGGCCACCGCCCCCCGGTTGGGCCGGCTGGCCCCCACCGGCACCTTGGCCCGGGCGGCCCGGCTGATCCCCCTGACCCTGCCCTTGTCCCTTCCCCTGCCCTTGTCCCTGACCCGGTTGGCCTTCGGCCCCGCCGGGCTGCTGGCCGGGCTGGCTTCCGGGCTCGCCGCCCGGCGATTCGCCCTGGGCTCCGCCCGGCCGCTGACCGGACTGGTCGCCGCGTCCCTGACCCGGCCGGGTGCCGGGGGTCTGGCCTTGAGCCCCGGGTTGGCCTCCCGGCTGGCCGCCGGGTTGCTGGCCGCCCTGTCCCGGTTCGCCGGGCTGGCCGCCTTGCCCGGGCTGCTGCGCCGGCCCTCCGGGTTCCTGGCCTCCCTGGTCCCCCGGGCCGGGCCGTCGATCCTGGCCTCCGGGTTGACCCGGCTGCTGGGCTTGCCGATCGCGCCGAGCCTGGCTTTGCCGGGCGGGTTGGCCCGACGGCGTGCCCGGGGCGGACGGCTCGGCGGGCTGGCCCGGGCGCGATTGGCCTTCGGTCCCGCCGGGTTGCTGGCCGCGTGCGGCGTCGGGCCGCCCGGCGGGGTCGGGATCGGTGGATCGGGCGAGTTCGCGGTCGACCTGGTCGGCGAGGTCGCCCAGCTCCCCCTCGGCCCGTTTCAGGGCGGCGGTCTCGTCGCCGAGGACGCTTTTTGAGGCCCGCTCGACGCCTTCCCGGAGCTGTTCGAGCCCTTGGCCGGCCTTCCGAGACGATTTTGCGGCCTCGTCGGCCACGCCGGCGTCGACGAGCTGCCCGGCCTCCTTCAAGGCGCCCGGGATGGCCTGGCCGTCGGCCTTGCGGGCGGCGTCGAAGAGTTCCTTGGCCAGGAGCGGCTCGGTCTCCTCGGCGTCCTGGACGGTGGCCCGCATCCGGTCGAGGAGCCCGCCCAGCTCCTTCGACTGGCGGTCGAGCCCCTGGCCGAGCCCCTGGCGCTCGCCGTCGTCGCGGAGCGTCCGCTGGGGGCGGCGGTCCCAGGCGTCGAGCTGATCGGTCAGCTTCTTCTGGTCCTCTTCGAGGCGACGCGACCGGTCGCGCATCTCGGTCAGCTCCTCGGCGAAGCGGTCCGCGCCCTTCTTGCGGAGGTCTTCGCCGAGGTCTTTGAGCTTCTGGCCGGCGCGGGTGGCCTCGGTGACGGCCTGCGAGAGCTTGCCCTGTTCGAGCGCCTCGGAGGCCTGGCGGACGTTCTCGCGGCCCTGCTCGACCTGCTGGCGGGCCTCGGCCATCCGGTCGCGGTTCTCCTCGCGCTCCATCCGCTCCTTGACCTCGTCGGTGTCGCGGAGGAGTTGCTGCTGCTGGTCGCGGAGCCGCTTGAGCTGGCGGTCGAGCTCCTCGCGGGCCTTGTCGTCCTTGGCGGCTTCGAGGGCCGCCTTCAGCTCCTTGATCCGCTCGTTGAGGTCGCCCTGGCGCTGGGCCAGCTCGCGGAGCCGGTTGAGGACCTGGCGGTTCTCGCGCTGGTCTTGCTGCTTCCGGGTGCCCTGGTCCTGCTGGGCCCGGGCCGATCGCTGCTGCTCGTAGCGGTTCTCCTCGGCCGAGAGTTCGAGCTGGTCGAGTTGCTGCTGCGACGGGCTCGCGGCCCCGCCCCCGCCCTGCTGCTGCCGCGAGTTGCGGGTGACCTCGAACTCGCGGGCGCGGAGCTTGAGCAGGGCCTGGTAGGCGGCCTGCTCGGCGGCGAGGGGCGGGTCGAGGCCCCGGACGGCCGGCGTCGTCGCGGCCTCGGCCAGGCGTTTCTCGGCGTCGGTCATCGAGTCGACGGCCGACTTGAGGTTCTCCTTCGAGGTGGCGTCGCGGAGGGTGGTCGCGAGCTGCCCGGCCTGCTCGATGGCCGAGGCCTGGGACTCGCGGAGGACCCCGACGTCTTCGGCGAACCGGTCCGAGGGCTGGGCCCCGGCCTCGCGACGGATCAGCTTCCAGGTGCCGTTGATGATCTGCTTCTGGAGTTCGGCGAGCTTGGCGGCCTGCTGGGCGGCCTGGCCTTGCTGGGCCTGCTGGTCGGCCGAGCCGCCGGGCGGGGCCTCGCCCTGGCGGAAGATCTCCTCGAAGTGGCGGACCTCGGCGAAGAACATGTCGCCCGAGGAGCGCCGGGGCTTGCCGTCGGGCCCGACGTCCTCGGCCCAGAAGAAGTAGGTGACGAGGGCGTCGGGGGGGAGCTTGAGCGACTCGAAGTCGAGGAGGTGCTCGGCCGTCAGCTTCTTGGTCTTGGTCGCCGCCTCGGGGCCCTTCAAGGCGACCTCGCGGGCCCCGGCCCCCGCCGCCGTGTAGCTGAGGCCGTGGCGGATCACGCCGTAGTCGTCCTCGACCCTGGCCTGGAGCTTCAGCTCCTCGACGGGCGAGACCCGAACGTCGCGCGAGGGCCGGGTCATGGCGACGGCCGCCGGCCGATTCCGGGTGACGTTCACCACGATCTCGGGCGGGCCCTTGGCCGTCCTATTCTCGGCGTCGACGAGCTTCACGCGATAACGGTGGCTGTCGGCGAGCGTGAGGCCGGCCGTGTAGACCGGCTCGTCGCCCGGGCGGCGGGCCAGCGGGACGACCCGATCCTTCTCGTCGACGAGCCCGGCCTCGACGACCTCCTTGTTGAGGTGGAGGTCCAGGGTCAGCTCGGTCCCCTCGACGGCGGTGACGTGGCGGATGTCCTCGGCGACCTTGGTCTCCAGGCCGGTGTAGGCCGGGTAGGCCATCCGGGCGTCGGTCCGGCGCAGCTCGGGATACTCGAAGACGGTCACCCGGTAGGTTGGGCTGCTCCGGCCGGCGAACTCGACCCGGTAGTCGAGGTCGGCCCCGACCGACTCGACCCGTCCGGCGAAGGTCGGGTCTTCCAGGCTCCGGGTCATCGCCCGAGTCGCACCCGACTTGCCGGCCGCATCCTCGACGACGAGGCTCGCCTCGCCCGGGACCGGGCCGCCGAAGCGGGCGACCACCAGGAGCGGCGACCCGCGCTCGACCTCGGCGTTGCCCGGCTCGACCCGGACCTCCGCCCCGCCCGCCGCCGAGGCGAACGACCGCGGGTCGTTCGCCCGGGTCCGCGCCGCGCCGACTAGGCCGACGGTCGCCGCGACGAGCAGGGCCGCCGCCGCGGCGTGGCCGGACCGGGCGGCGTGCAGCTTCCAGCCCGGGACGACCGCGGACCAATCGTGGGCGGCGCGATGTTCGAGGGCCTGGCGGATCACGGCGGATTGGAGGAAACCCGCGACCCGGCCGGGCCTCGCCTTCGCGTCCTCCTCGACGGCCGCCAGGAGGCCGGTCCCCAGCTCGGGGTGCTTCGCCTCGATCCAGCCGGCCACCCGGCGCGGGTCGGCGGCCGACCGCCGGGCCAGGATGACGCAGAGCGTGCCGGTGGCCGCCAGGGCCAGCGCCCAGGCGGGGAGGAAGGCGGACGGCCAGGGGCCGGCATCGGGCCGGACGGCCTCGCCGGCCAGGCCCCAGCCCAGGACCCCCCACCCCAGCCAGCAGAGGGCCAGCGAGCCCCAGAGCCGGACCTGCCGGTGGCGGCGGGCGACCACTTCCAAGGCGCGACGCAGGTCGGTGTTCATGTCGCCAGGGCCTCCGCTCGGGCCGGCCGGGCTCGGGAGAGCCGGCCCGCCAGCAACGTCTCGACGATCAGGACCCCGATCGCCGCCAGGATCAGCCACCGCCAGAGCTTCTGGCGACCTTCCAACTCCCCGTTCTGCATCTGCCGGGTCGCGTCGCGGTCGACCGCCCGGGTCGCCGACCGGCTCGCCAGCCGGCAGCCGAGCTGCTCCAGCGCCTCGAAGGTCAGCGGCGCGGTCCGGCTCTCCGCCGGGTCGAGGTCGACGGCGAAGGAGCGGGCGCGGTCGCCGCCCTCGACGTCGTAGACCCCGGGCTGGTCCGTCCCGGCGAAGGTCGTCGCGGTCGAGAGCGGGGTCGCGGTCGTCGCGTCGGGCTTGCGGACGACCCGGGCCCGGCCGGGCCCCGCCTCGGGCAGCGGCAGGGGCTCGCCGACGAGGGAACTCGCGGCGTCGGGCGGCCGGGGCGACTTGCCTTCGAGGAGCGCCGCCATGAGCGGGACGAACTTCGACGACCGCGCGAGCTGGCTGTCGGCCGGGGCCCAGCCGCTGGTCAGGATCACGAGCCGGCCCTTGCCCGCCGACTTCTCGATCACGGCCGGGTCGCCGTCCTCGAACCGGGCCAGGACCCGGGCGTCGCCGAGCGCCTTGGGGTCGAGCCGGCGATGCTTCCAGAAGCGGATCTTGGTGAAGTCGCTGAACTGGGCGCCGGCGAGGGGGGCGAAGATCGGGTGGTCGAAGGAGACCTCGCCGAGCATCACGTCGCGGCCGGCGGGCGCCTCGGCGATGGCCGGGGCCGGCACCCCGGCCAGGGCGGCGACCGTCGCGGCCGGGCCGGGCCCGGCGGCCAGCAGGGGCAGCAGCACGGTCGAGCCCTCGATCAAGGCCGACCGGAGCCGGGCGACGACCTCGGGCGAGGGCTCGGCCGCGACGACGATCAGCGCGGGGGCCGGCCCCGGCTCCGAGGGCGGCATCTCGGTCGCGGCCCGGGCGTCGACGCGGATGCTCCGCCCCGGCGAGTCCTCGAAGACCCGGCGGAGATAGTAGAGCAGGCCGTTGGGGTCGTCCGCCGGGTCCGGGCCGAGGAAGAGGACGGCGACCTCCTCCTTGGTCCCGGCCGCGATGGCGATCGTGTTGTCGAACGGGTGGGCATCCCCCCGGAGCCGGAGGGCTCGCGGTGCCGTCGATCCGGCCGGCCGGGCGACGGCGACGACCCGGCCCTCGCCGGGGGGGACGTAGACGTCGGCCGGCCGGCCGACCTCGGCCCCCTTGGCGTCGAGCCAGGCGAGCTGGAAACTCTCGCGGCGCGACCCGGGGTCGTTCTCGACGCGGACCCGGAGCGGCCGGGCGGCCTCGGCGGTGGCGGCGCCTTCGACCGGGTCGGCCAGGCGGCGGAGGCCGACGTTGGGCCCGGCGGCGGCGACGGGCTTGGGGTCGAGCTCGACGTCGGAGGGCCAGACGAAGCCACCCAGGGCCTCGACGCGGGCCCCTTGCTGGAGGTCGGAGATCAGGACGACCCGGCGCGGGATTCGGCCGGCCTTCTCGCTCGCGTCGGCCACGTCCTCGACCGCGCCCACGGCATCGACCAGGGCCCGGCCGAGGTCGGTCGCCGCCCAGGTCGGGGCGAGGCCGTCGAGGAGCGCGGCGGCGACGGCCTGGCGTTTGGCGGGGTCGAGCGTGGCCGACTCCGCGAAGCCGAGCAGCGGCCGGGTCGTCGCGTCGAAGGCGAAGACGGCGAGCTGGTCCCCGGGCCGGCAGCCGGCGATCACCTCGCGTGCCAGGTCCTTGGCCCGGGGCCAGAGGTCGGCCCGCCGCATGCTCGCGCTGGTGTCCACGAGCACGAGCACCCGCCGCCGCCCGCCGTCGCCCGGGTCGAGGCCGACCGCCCGGCGGAGGAACGGCCGGGCGAAGGCCATCGCCAGGAGGACGAGGGCCGCCACCCGGAGCAGGAGCAGCGGCCAGTTGTCGAGCCGGCTCCGCCGGGTCATCCGCGGCGGCGTGGTCGCGAGGAACATCAGCGAGCTGAACGCGACCTCTCCCCTGGGCGTCCGCCGGATCAGGTGGAACACGATCGGCGCGGCGATCGCCAGGGCGCCCAGGAGGTAGAGCGGCGTGAGGAAGCTCAACGGAGGCCCCCCCGGCCCGCCGGGCCCCGGCGAACCGGCCGGCGCCCCCGCCGCATCCTCGCCCTGAGCAGGTCGAAGAGGACGACGTCGAGCGGGCGGTCGGTGGCGACCTGGTCGTACTCGACCCCCAGGTCGGCGCAGGCCCGCTCGACCTCGGCGGCGTGGGCGGCGAACTTGCGGAGGTATTCCCCCTTCGCGGCGGCCGGGTCGACGTAGAGTTCCCTCCCCGACTCGGCGTCGAGGAACATCGCGGGCCGCTCGAACGCGAAGCTCACCTCGGCCGGGTCGAGGATGCGGAGGACGACGACGTCATGCCCGCGCGAGCGGAGGTAGCCCAGGCGGGAGCGGAGCGTGTCGGCCGGCGCGAGCAGGTCGGACAGCAGGACGATCAGCCCGCGCTTGCGGACCGTGGCGGCGATCTCTTCGAGCGACCTCGCCAGGTCGGTCGCCCGCCCCTGCGGCCCACGTTCGAGGATCGCCATCAGGCGGCGGAGGTGACCCGGCCGGTGCCGCGGGGGCAGGTAGTCGGTGATCCGGTCCTCGAAGGTCAGCAGGCCCACCGCGTCGCGCTGTCGCGACAAGAAGTAGGCGATCGTGGCCGCGGCGGTCCGGGCGTACTCGAACTTGCTGTAGTCGCCGGAGCGGAAGCCCATCGACCGGCTGGCGTCGACGACGAGGTAGCAGCGGAGGTTCGTCTCGTCCTCGAACCGCTTGACGTGGTACCGGTCCGAGCGGGCGAACAGCTTCCAGTCGAGGTAGCGCGGGTCGTCGCCGGGGGTATACTCGCGGTATTCGCTGAACTCGACGGAGAACCCGTGGTAGGGGCTCCGGTGAATCCCCTTGATGAACCCCTCGACCGCGACCTTGGCCCGCATCTGGAGGCTCTTGATCCGCATCAAGGCCCGGGGGTCGATCGACGTCGATGCGACCGCGGTCGGCGCCGGGGCGGCGGCTCGATTGGCGATCGGGGTCGTCGGTCGGGTTGGTCCGGGCATCATCGGCGGAGGGGCCCCTTGACGTGTTCGAGCAGGCGGTCGATGACGGCGTCGACGGTCACGCCGTCGGCCTCGGCGCGGTAGCCGAGCAAGATCCGGTGGCGGAGCGTGGGATGGGCCAAGGCCCGGATGTCCTCGGGCGCGACGTGGGCCCGGCCGTCGAGCAGGGCCCGGGCCTTGGCCCCCAGGACGAGCGACTGCGCCGCGCGGAGGCCGGCGCCCCAGCTCACCCACTCGTTGACGAAGTCGGCCGCGGCGGGCCCCGGCCGGCTCGCCGCGGCCACCCGGACGGCGTGGCGGGCCAGCTCCTCGGCGATCGGCACCTTGCGGACGATGTCGTGGAACCGGAGGACGTCGTCGGCCCCGAAGATCGGCTCGATCGGCTCGGGCTTGCGCGAGGTCGTCTGGCGGACGACGGTCACCTCGTCGTCCTCGGGCAGGTAGTCGACGACGACGTTGAACATGAACCGGTCGAGCTGGGCCTCGGGCAGGGCGTAGGTCCCTTCCATCTCGATCGGGTTCTGGGTGGCGAGGACGAAGAAGGGCTCTTCGAGGGGGTAGCGGACGCCCGCCGCGGTGACCTGGTGCTCCTGCATCGCCTCCAGGAGCGCGGCCTGGGTCTTGGGGGGCGTCCGGTTGATCTCGTCGGCGAGGATGACGTTGGCGAAGATCGGCCCCCGGACGAACTGCATCCGCCGACGGCCCCCCTCGGCCTCTTCGAGGATCTCGGTCCCGGTGATGTCGGCCGGCATCAGGTCGGGGGTGAACTGGATTCGCTGGAACTTGAGGTGGAAGACCTGCGCGATCGAGCGGACCAGGAGCGTCTTGGCCAGCCCCGGGGCGCCGGTGATGAGGCAATGGCCGCCGGCGAAGAGGCCGATGAGGAGCTGATGGGTCGCCTCCGCCTGGCCGACGATCACCTTGGCCAGCTCGCGCTCGATCCGGGCCCGGCCCTCGCGGATCTGCCCGACGGCCTGCCGCTCGCCCTCGTAGTCTGCCGCGTCTTCCGTCACGATCGCTCCTTGGCTGGTCCCGGCCGCGTCATCAGTGCGTCATGGCATAGGTGACGATGTTAATCCCCATCGGGTACGCCTTCTTCTCGGCGAACTCCTTGAAGTACCAGGGGTCTTCGCCCTCGCGTTCCCAGCCGTCGCCGAGGTCGGTGTTGTGGCAGATGATGGCCATCAGCCGCCCCTTGTCGTCCTCGATCCCCCGGTAGTGGACGTCGCGGCAGTTGCCGCCGTGGCCTTCTTCCCAGGTGATGCCCTCGGCCCGGCCGTAGAGCGCCGCCTCGATGTTGGGGACCTGCGGCTTCTCCTTGAGGCGGTAGACGCACTGGAAGATCGGGTGTTCGAGGGGCAGCTCCCTCGGCTCATGCTCGGGGAAGACGCGCTTGATCTCGCGGTAGAAATTGTCGTACTGGTCGTCGCCCCAGAAGTCGTCGACCATGAGGAAGCCGCCGTTGAGCAGGTAGCGGCGGAGGGCGACGACCTCCTCCTCGGCGAACACCAGCGCCCCCGGCTCGATGATGTAGATGAACGGGTGGTCGAACAGCTTCTCGTCGGTCAGGCGGAGCGTGATCGGCTCGGGGTTGACCTTGAGCGCGGTGAGCTGCTGGAGGCGGTAGGAGAAGTTCAGGTCGCTGTCGGGGTAGTCGGTCCTCCAGCGGCTCCAACCGCCCCGGCCACGCCCCCGGCCGCCGCCGCCGAAGCCGCCCCCTCCGCCGCCCGAGTCGTATTCGACGCGCACGAACGTGAAGACGTCGTTCTTGAACCGCTCGTCGACCTTCCAGTCGGGCACGCCGCGGCGATCCTCGGTGATGGGGGCGGGCGGGGGCCGGCGGCCGTAGCGCTGGGCGAGGGCGACGCCGGCCAGGCTCGCCACCAGGAGGAGGCCGGCCAGCGAGGCCAGGACGTTCGGTCGCGGTCGCGTCATCGGGGCTTGGCCTCGGGGCGGGGTGTCTTCGCGGGGCCGGCCAGTTCGAGCAGGAGGCGATGGGCTTCGAGGAATCGGGGCGCCTCTTCGAGCGACTTCAGGGCCTCGCGGCGGGCCTCGTCGGCCTGACCGCCCTCCTTCAGGAGCTTCGCCAGGCGGAAATGGACCTCGGCCGGGTCGGCGTCGTCGAGGATCGTCAGCGCCCGGTAGGCGGCCACGGCCTCGGGGCGATCGCCGAGCTTCTCGGCGGCGCGGGCGAGCTGGCGATGCGGGGCCGGGGTCAGCGGGTTCACGGCCAGCATCCGCCGGGCGTCGCGGGCCAGGGCCTTCCAGTCGCCCGCCGCCTCGTCGAGGTCCATCAGGCGGAGGAAGGCCGGGCCGGCGCCGCCGTCGCGGGCGGCCAGCTCTTCGAGGACCGCACGCTCGGCGGCCGGGTCGGGCGTCCGGCGATGGACGGCGGCGAGCAGCATGTAGGCGTTGTCCTCCCCGATGTCGTCCGGGTAGAGCCGTTTCAGCCGCCCCAGAGCCTCGCCAGCCTCGCGCCATTTCTGCTCGGCCACGAGGGTTGCCCCCAGCCGTTTGAGGCCTTCGAAGCTCCTGGGGTGATCCTTGAGCCAGGCCCCGACCGCGGCCGAGTCCGCCTTGGCGGGCAGCTCGACCTCCTCCCAGGTCGCCTCGGGGGCGACGGCGAGCGCCTTGCCCCGGGCATACGTCGCGAAGTCGCGGTCCAGTTGAATGAGCGTCAGGCCGCCCCGGCGTGGCAGGGCCTCTTCCATCGCCGCCCCCCGGCCGAGGTCGTCGAGCAACCCTCTGAGGGCGTCGATCCCGGCCTTGCGGACCAGGAAGTCGACGGCCAGGGCGGACTCGAAATAGGCGAATTGGAGGTGTATCCCGGACTTTGGCGCCAGGAACGCGGAGCTGAGCCGGCTCAACGGGGTGAGGTCGTCGCCCAGGATCATCTCGCGGAATTTCGGGCTGAGCGACATCCCCCAGGCGGGGTCCTGGCGGTCCTCCTCGTAGACGGAGATCCCCTCGCTGAGCCATCGCGGCATCTTGTTGCGGGTCTTCGCCAGCGTGACGGCGTGGCAGTACTCGTGCCAGAGCACCGCCTCCCAGTTCGACGGCAACTCGCCCTGCGAGGCCGGGCTGTTGGCCGTGATCACGCGCCCGAAGCAGACGCCGAGCAGGCCGTCGCCGCCGGGGAGCCCGAACGTCCGGACGGCGAACTCCTTCTTCTGCGGGAAGATCTCGACGATCACCGGCCGGTCGATGGCGACGCCGTACCGCTCGCCCAGGGCCTTCCGCGCCCGCCCGAGCAAGTCGAGGACGCGGGCGCCGTAGAGGTCGGCCTCGCGGGGGTCCATCCGGACGAGGAAGCCGTCGCCGCGGAGCGTCCGGAAGCCGGCGAGCCGGTCGCGGAGGGTGATGAGGTTGAAGGCGAGGACGTTGTAGCCGTCGCCGTCGAAGATCTCGGCGGCCAGCTTCCAGCCGCCCTCCTCGTCGCCCAGCCGGAGCAGGTCCTGGCAGAGCTGGACCTTGGCGGGGGCATAATCCGCCTCGAAACCGAGGGACCGTCTTTGAGAGGCCGACCCCTCTTCGAAGCGATATTTGCGCGAGAGTTCGCGGCCGACGATGTGGTCGACCTCCGGATTCGTCGCCCACCGCGCGAGGGCCGACTTGCGGGCCGCTTCCTCGCCGTCGCGGTCGTTGCGGAGATGGGCCAGGACCGCGCGATAGGCCCAGGCCCGGGGCTCGGCCGGGTCGACCTCGTGGACCCGATCCAGGAGTCCCTTCGCGTCGTCGTATCGCTCGTCGTCGACCGCCTGGTCGGCCTGGAGCAGGAGGCTGTCGACGTGCCGCGGGTTGATCTTGAGGGCCTCGCCGACCGCCCGGGCCGAGCGGGCCCGGTCGTCGTCGGAGTAGGCCATCGCGGTGAGGTAGTGGAACCGGGGGTCGTCGGCGGCGGCCTTGGGTGCCTTGGCGAGCGTGGCCGCGGCCAGGGCGTTATCCTGCTTGGCCAGGGCCAGCTCGGCCGAGGCGTAGTAGGCGTCGACGAGGTCGGGCCGCTGCTTGAGGGCGATGTCGTAGAACTGGTCGAGGACCTTGCGGGCGTCGGCCCCGCGGAGCAGGAAGTAACGGCCGAGCGTGACCCGCCCTTCGGGCGTGGCATACCGCTGCGGGGCCGCCCGGACCAGGGCCTCGATCGCGTCCAGGCAGGCCGCGGCGTCCTCGGCCCGGCCGACGGCCCGGTAGGCCTCGCGGCCGATCAGGCGGAGCGTGATGCTGGCCGGGAACCTTCGAGCGGCCTCTTCGAAGGATGCGGTCGCCGCCTCCGTCCGCCCCCGCGCCATCTGGGCCCGGATCTTGAGGTGATGCCAGGGCTCGCGCCAGGCCGCCTGGGCGACCTCCTCCGCCGCCAGCCGCTCGGCCTCCTCGTACTGGCCGGAGCGGTCGAGGGCCTGGACCTCGGCGAAATCGGCGGCGAGGGCGGGGGCGACGCCGGCCCAGCCGCCCGCGAGCAATACCGCCACGATCGCGGCCCGTCGCGACCTCCTCGAACCCCGCCGACGTCCGTCCGTTTCGCCCATGCGTCCCTTCCGTTCGCTCGGACCGATCCCTCGCGTCTCCGACAAGGTCCGATTATAGACCGCCCGGCTCGGCCGAGGGCAAGCCTCCCGTGAATTTGACGGGAAGACGACTGGCGGGGCCCGGCATCGAGTGTTCGCTTCGCCTCATCGGCCCCTCGGACGAGGCCAGTCGAGCCCCTTGCCGGGGCCCTTGGGGTGGGCCTCGGAGAGGGCCGAGCCGACGCGATGGCGGAGCGACCAGAGGTCGCGGGGCTGGAGCCGGCCGTAGCGGATCGAGCCGGCGTCGTCCTCGCCCGGCCCGGTCTTCTGACGCTCGCCGGCCAGGTGGAGGGCCTCGCGGACCCGCGACCCGATCGCCCATCGCGGCTCCCCCTCGACGGCCGCGAGCAGGGCCAGGTACTCGACGTCCTGCTGCCCCCTCCGGTACGACTTGAGCCGGATCGAGGGGACCGGCCCGGCGTCGACCCCCGGGCGGGGCGGGTAGAACAGCGCGAGTTCGTCGGCCGTCGTCCACGACTCCGCCCGGCCGATCGTCTGCCAGGGGATCACGCCGTCGAGGCCGAGGCTCCAGGCGTCGACGCACCACGCGGCCCCCTGGACGTTGGGGGCGTCGATGGCGCTCGAACCGCCGTATTCGAGGACGAGCTGGCCGTCGCGCTCCTTGCGATCGAGCACCATCCGCCGGCGGTTGCGGACTTCGCCGCCGACGACGTTGTCGTCGAGCAGGCCGTCGAGCGAGTCGCGCTGCCATTGGGGCCGGGAGATGTCCGCGCGAAAGGCGATCCGGGCCGGGCCCACGCCGTTGGGCCGGGCGGCGGCGACGCCCTCGTGGAAGGCGGAGGCGAAGTAGCGGAGGGCCCAGAAGTCCTGGAAGCTGGCGGGCTCGTCGAGGAGCCAGGGGGACGAGCCGCCCGACCACCCTCGCGGCCCGCCTTTGAAATCGACCTTGTTGTTGAGGAAGCCCTGGAAGATCGTCCCGCGCCACCCCTTGGCGTCGAGGTGCTCGGCGAATTGCCGCGAGGCCGAGACGAAGGCGCGGCGGTAGGACTCGGGGAACGCGCGATCGGCCCAGTAGTCGCCGTTGTAGTTGGGATCGATCGGGCTGGGCCAGTTCTCGTGGAGCGGGAGGTAGAAGCACTCCAGCGGGACCCCCCGGCGCGGGAGGTCGGCGAAGGCCGAGCCGTCGAACAGCGGGCCGAACCGGGCGTCCCAGGCCGACCATCCGAGCCGACCGCCGTCGATCTTCGGGGCCATCCCGGGGGCGACCTCGCCCCGCTGCGAGTAGGGGACGCGGTTCAAGGCCGTCCGATGCCGGTGCGCGAGCCGATAGAACGACCGCTCGTCGTCCGGCAGGCTGTAGGCGTTCATCTCGGGGAGGAACGAGAGGACGTCGGGGAGGTCGAAGTCCCAGACCCGGAGGGCGACGTCGATGGGGAGTTCCTCGCCCCCGGCCCGCAACGTCAGCTTGCCGCGATGCTCGCCGGCCCTCGCGCCGTGGGGAACATACACCTCGACGAGCATCGAGCCGCCACCGAGCTTCGCGTCGACCGGCAGGTCGAGCGGCCCCGAGAGCGGCACGACAGGGTCGGGCATCGGGCCGCGCCCGGTGGCGACGTTCGCCATCCGGCCGAACTCGGCCTTGATCCCCGAGTCGGCGGGGTCTTCGAAGGTCAGGGCCGGCCGAAGTCCCTGCACCGGCCCCTTGAAGAAGACCTGGAAGCCGACGAACTCGTTGCGGGCCGCCTGGATCGCGAGGCGGCGTCGCGAGCCGTCCCAGAGGTGATTCGCCGCGAGATAACCCGGCTCCAACGCCTGCACGGGAGCCCCGGTCCCGGGGTCGATCACGTCCAGCTCGTCGACCACGGCCACCGTCGCCGGGCCGAGGCGCGGATTCTGCGGCCCGGCGGACATCGACCTTGGGACGCTCCCGGGAAGCGGTTTCGCACGTCGATTAGAAATCCGGACGTTCGTTCGAGCTTCCTGGCCGACGTTACCCGCCCCGTCGACCGCCCTGACGCCCAGGGCTACTTTCGACCCGCCGATGAGGCCGAGGTCGCGGAGGTGCATCCGGACCCCCTGGCGAGGCGTGCCCGCGGGCGGGATCAGGTAGCGGGGGACCTCGCGGCCGTCGACCTCGACCAGGAACCCGACCGGGCCGGAAGCGCCGATGTCGGCGGGAGTCGCCCACGAGACGGACGCCTCGCCGGAGGGCAAGGTACCGATGTCGGAAGAGAGGTCGGTGGGAATCCCCGGGGGCGAGCGGTCCGCGGCGCCGAGCTTGACGGTGAAATACGGGGCGCTGGCCCGGTTCGATTCGCGGCTCGCGACGAAGCGATTCGGCCGAGGGTGGGTGGTGAACTTCTCGCCCTCGCGGGTCCACTCCGACCCGGTGTCGTCGAAGACCACGAACCCGAAGCTGACGCCGGCCACCCGGGCGGCCACGATCAGCGGGGCGACGGCCACCGTCTGCCACCCTTCGGCGTCGGGGGCCGAGGCGTCGGCGCTCCGCCAGAGGCTGCCGCCCTGGTTGAGGATCACGTCGCAGAGGTCGCCGCCGACCACGGTCCAGGGGACGTCGGGATGACGGCGGTGGCGGAAGGTCGAGGCCCCGGCCTCCGGGGCGTAGCTCGCGGACTTGCCCTCGACCCAGTCGGCGGCGATCGTGCCGACCGTCACCCGGCGGAGCCGCGGCTCGCCGGCCGAGCGGAGGTGGAGGATCGCCCCGACGACGACCCGGCCCCGGAGCGGCGCGGGGTCGAGGTCGACCAGCGAAAGCTCCTGGTACGACTTGAGTTTGAGCTTGGACGCCCCGCCGAGGTTGGCGTCGGCCTCCGACCCCACCTCGGAAAACCAGGTGTCGCGTGTGACCGCCAGGCGGATCTCCTCGCCCGAGGCCGGCGCGGCGGCCAGGATCAGGCCGACGACGATGGCCACCCCGAGCCGTCGGCTCGCGGGGCGAAGCTTCACCCGCCGATTGGGCGACGGCGGCGCAAATCCTGCTTCCCGCAATTGTTTCGGGCGCGAAGAGTCGCGAACGTGTCGCCGGTCGCCTCGGGCTGGGCCGCTCATCAGTTGTCTCCGTCGCGGGCGGTTGGCGGGGTCGTTGCCTGCGACGATAGCCCGACCGGGAGGGGGATTCCAGACAGCCGGCTGGCAACGTGGCCAGCAATTGTTAAACTCTCGGATGCGGCGCCGTCGTCCCGACCCTCCGGAGTCTCGCCATGAGCCCTCACAAACCGACCCGATGGGATGCGGCCTCGACCACGCGGCGGACGTTCCTCCAGGTGGGCTACTCGGGGCTCCTGGGCCTGGGCCTGCCCGGCCTGCTCGCGGCCCGGGGGGCCTCGGCGGCCACGGCCGGGGCCCGGCCCGGTCGGGCCAAGTCGGTGATCGTCATCCTGCTCTCGGGCGGGCTCGGCCAGCACGACTCGTTCGACATGAAGCCCGAGGCTCCCGACGGCATCCGCGGCGAGTTCAAGCCGATCGACACGGCCGTGCCCGGCATCCGGGTCTGCGAGCACCTGCCCGGCCTGGCGGCGAGGGCCGGCAAGCTGGCGATCGTCCGCTCGATGGCGCACCCCGAGGGGAATCACCTCCTGGCGGTCCACCGCGTCCTCACCGGCCAGGTGTCGACCCCCCGCGGGGCGAGCGACCTCGACCGCGTCGCCTCGCGCGACGACTTCCCGTGCTACGCCGCCGTGCTCGACCGCCTCCGTCGCCGCGACGACGGCATCCCCAACGGCGTCTCGCTGCCGCTCCGCCTGGTCGAAGGGCCGCTCACCTGGCCCGGCCAGGACGCCGGCTTCCTCGGCCCGCGCAACGACCCCTGGCAGCTCAAGCTCGACCCCGGCAAGCCCGAGGCCCGCGACGACAGCCTGGCCTTGCCCGAAGGGCTCGACCCGGCCCGGCTCCATCGCCGCCGCCACCTCCTGGGCCAGTCGATCCTGGCCGGGCCGGACGACGCCTTCGCCGACCAGCAGGACGCCGCCCTCGCCCTGCTCTGCAACGGCCGGGTCGGCCGGGCGCTTGACGTCGACCGCGAAGACCCGCGCCAGCTCGACCGCTACGGCCGCCACCTCTTCGGCCGGTCGCTGCTCCTGGCCCGGAGGCTGGTCGAGGTGGGCGTGCCGATCGTCCAGGCGACGATGGGGATCGTGCAGACCTGGGACACCCACGTCGCCAACTTCCCCAAGCTCCGCGACACGCTCCTGCCCGCCCTGGATCGCGCGGTCTCGGCCCTGCTCGACGACCTCGACGCCCGCGGACTGCTCGACGAGACCCTGGTGGTGATGCTCGGCGAGTTCGGCCGGACGCCCAAGATCTCCGAGCTGACCCCGGGCGCCGTCCCCGGCCGCGACCACTGGCCCAAGGTCTTCCCGGCCGTCTTCGCCGGCGGCGGGGTCGTGGGCGGCCAGCTCATCGGCAAGTCCGACCGGATCGGCGCCTACCCCCTCTCCCGGTCCTTCGGCCCCCCCGACCTCGCCGCGACGATCTACGACGCCCTCGGCGTCGACCCGGCCACCGAGGTCCGCGACCGCCTGGGCCGACCGATCCGGCTCTGCACCGGCGAGACGATGTCGCCCCTCTACACGACCGCGCCGGTTTGAAGCAAGTCCTGTAGGGTGGATGAAATCCACAAGCCCAACGACGTGGCCCGGACCCTGCGCCCGTCGGACGGTCTTATTCCATCGAAAGCCACCAACCGCCCGGCCTGGCCCGAACCGTGGTGGATTTCATCCACCCTACAAATACCGATGAGTTTTGATCCAAGCCGGTCAGCGGCCGGGGGCCGCGGGGATCGGGCTCATCGTGATCGTGCCCGCCCGGCTGATGATGTCGACCCCCGGGGAGCGGGGCTTTCCTTGCAGGGCGGCGGCGATCCGGGCGAACAGGCCCATGCCGGATTCCAGATCCCGGCCGCCCGCCTTGCCGGTCACGAACCCGTGCCACGAACGCCGGGTCACGTCGCCGACGTTGCTCGAGAACATCTGCGATTGGAAACCACCGTCCCCCTTCGGGAGCTGGACGGCCCCGCACTCGGTGAACAGGCTCAGCCCGAGCGGACCGAGTGCATCGGGCGACAGTCGCAGCTCGACGGAGCCCGATTGCGAGACGACCCGGTGGTCTCGCGCGGCCATCGGCCGGTCGAGACGCCACGCGGTCCGGCCGAAGTCGTTCTCGACGTCCACGCGGCCCTCGACGCCTTGAACGGAGAGGTCGAAGCGGCAGGCCCGGACCCGGAGGTCGCCCTTGATGCCGTCGTAGGCCGACTCTCGGGGCGGGACGGGCTTCATCGCGACGCCGCCCGAGTCGTGGACCGTCTGAACATCCTCGTCGTAGGCCGTTGCGAGGATCGAGACGTCCCCGCGGACCCCGTCGATCCGATGGATCGGGATGTCCGAGGCCGTGAGCGGCCCTCCCAGGTCCGCGACCTCGAAGCGGGCCCGGTAATCGCGGTCCCCCTGCCCATGGACCATCAGCGGGGCTTCCAGCGAGATGGCCCGGAACCCCTGGAGGGCGCCGCGGACCCCGACCCCCCGGCACTTCGGGACCGTCAGGACCAGTCGCGCACGCCGCCGCCAGACCGAGCCGACGCTCCCCTCGCCCGCCTCGTTCCGGCGGTCGAGCCGGATCTGCCGGTTCCCCTCCTGGTGATCGAGGCCGTTGATGCGGACGAGGGTGAATTCCCGATCGAGGAACGGCTTGAACGGGAACTGGTCGTACTCATGTCGGATTGCGGGCCGGTCGGCGGCGGCCCGGTAATAGCCGAACTCGGCGCGGCCCGTCGTCCGTCGCGTGACCAGCTCGATCCCGTCGAGGTCGGCGGCGATGTCCTGCCCCGGTTCGCCGAGCACGGTCTTCTCCAGCGAGCACGAGACCTCCGGCCCCTGCCCCGGCCGGATCTCGACATCCCCCGCCTCGACGAAGAGGTGATCGCCCTCGGCCAGCGGCAGGCCCCTGACGACGGACCGAGTCGAGACCGTGGCGGCGGGGAAGTAGCGCTTGGCCCGGTCGATCTGGCGGGTCGCCTCGGCGATCTCGGACTGGATCTGGTCGACCTCGCGGCGGCCCTTCACCTCGTCGACCGTGCCGCCGTCGATCGCGGCCGTCCGCTCGGCGGATCGCTTGAGCAGGGCGTCATATCTCTGCTGGAGCGGCCGGGCGACGAAGTAGGCCCCGGCCGTGTCCGACTCGATCAGGACGTGGTCCGCCGGCGCCTTCGGGAGGCCCTTGGTCTTGTCGTCGGCCCCGAATCCGAGGGGCGCGAGCAAGGACAAACCGACGGCCAGCAAGGCCGGGCGGAGACGGGGTGTGATCGGGTCGCGCATGCGGGGGCCTCCGGTCCTGGGATGAGGGTTCAACCTCCCGATCGAGCGATCGGTCGAGGGGCGTCGACCCGGGCCGACGCCGGAGCTGGGCGACGCCTCGCGAGCGGGGCCGGGAGCCGGACCCGAGGCCGTCCGGGTCCCGGACCGACCCGGCCGGCCTACGGGGCGTTTGACCGGTCCGGCTCATCCTGCCGGCTCACGAGGATCTTGCCGGCGGCCTCGAAGCCGAGGGCGGCGTTGCGGTCGTGGAGCCGGAAGGCGAGGATTCCGGCCTCGGGGCGGTTCTCGACGATGTCCCCCTCGGCGCCGAGGTCGAGGCCGCACTCGGTGAGGTAGCGGAGGAACGCGGGATCTTGGTCGACGACCCGGACGACCCGGAACCGCTGGCCCCGGCCGAGCTGGGCCAGGGGCGTGCCCAGGGGCTCGGTCAGCGAGCCGTCGGGGCGGGGGATCGGGTCGCCGTGGGGGTCGACGGCGGGCTGGCCGAGGTAGGCGTCGATCCGGTCGATCAGGCGGTCGGAGGCGGCGTGCTCCATGTGTTCGGCCTCCTCGTGGACCTCGTCCCAGGTCATCTCCAGGGTCTGCGCGAGGAACAATTCGAGCAGGCGGTGGCGGCGGAGCACCTTGAGCGCGAGCCGTTGCCCGGCCGGGGTCAGCCGCGCGCCCTCGTAGGGCGTGTAGATGGACAGGTCGGCCTCGGAGAGCGTCTTGAGCATCCCCGTGACCGTTCCCGGCGAGACGTTGAGGGCGGAGGCCAGCTCGCCGGTCGCGACGGCGTCCCCCTCGGGCCGGCGGCCGGCGATCAGGTAGATGGCCTTGAGGTAGTTCTCGACGGTCAGGCTCGGCACGACGGCCCCCTCGGCTTCGACCCGTTTGCAGCCTCGCGCGTCGCCCCCTCGGCCCGTTCGGGGCGACCGACCGGGACATCCTAACCGAGATCCGCCGCCCCTCAAAGCGGGCGGGACCGCGCGGGGCGACGACGCCTCAGCCGGACGGATCGTCCTCCCCTTCGTCGGGGTCGGCGTCGAGGCTCGGGTCGTCGGCCATCGAGGGGACCGCCATCCGGTCGCCGACCCGGAGCCAGACGGCCTTGAGGTAAGACCCTTCGAGGGCTTCGAGCCCGACCGGGTGGTCGGGCGAGGCGCCCGTGACGGCGAGCACCTGGACCGACCGGCCGGCCTTCCGCGCGGCGGCCCGGAGCAGGATCACGAACTCCTCGACCGGCAGGAGGCCGGAGCAGGAGCAGGTGAGGAGCACCCCGCCCGGCTCGACGCAGTTCAGGGCCAGCACGTTGAGGTCGAAGTACTTCCGCTTGCCGGCCGAGATGTCGAGCCGGCCGGGGATCAGCTTGGGCGGGTCGAGCACGACCACGCCGAACGTCCGGCCGTTGGCGGCCATCTGCCGCATGTAGCCGAAGGCGTCGGCGTGGACGAAGGTGGGGCGGACCTGGTTGGCGTTGGCGTTCTCGCGGGCCAGGGCGACGGCCTTCTCGTCGAGGTCGACGCAGGTCACGTCCCTGGCCTGGCCCTTGACCAGGGCATAGAGGCCGAAGCCGCCGGTGTAGCAGCAGGCGTCGAGCACGGACTGGCCGGGGGTGAACCGGGCGAGGGCCAGCCGATTCTCGCGCTGGTCGCAGAAGAAGCCGGTCTTGTGGCCGCCCTGGAACTGGACGCGGAAGCGGACCCCGTTCTCCTTGATCGTCACCCGCGGGGGGAGCTTGGGCGTGACGACGGGTCGGCCGGGGAAGTCCTCGGCCAGGGCGATCCGCTCGTCGACGTGGACCCGGAAATGCTTGGTCCCGACCCGCGCGGCGGCCCGTTCCAGGATCGGGCCGATCCGCTGGTAGATCCCCAGGCTGAAGACCTCGGCCGAGAGGACGTCGTCGAAGCGGTCGAGGATCAGGCCGGAGAGCCCGTCGGCCTCGGCGTGGACGACGCGGTAGGCGTCGGTCACCTCGTCGAGCTTGAGGAGGTCGCGGCGGAGGGCGACGGCGCGGTCGAGCCGCTTCTCCCAGAACTCGGGGCCGGGGGTCTCGACGCCGGGGCTCAAGATCCGCAGGTTGATCTGCGACCGGGCGTTCCAGAGGCCGAAGCCGATCGGCAGGCCGTCGCGGTCGACCACGCGGACGAGGTCGCCGTCGCGCGGGCGGACCGGCCCGACGGGGCCGATGATCATCTTGCGGTAGACGAACGGGTGATGCCCGGCCGATCGGACCGCGACGGTCGGCGGCGAGGCGGGCGGGTCGAGCGTCCGGTCGGGGATCTCGTCGAGGGCCGGGGCGGGGCGTTCCGGCTCGGGGCGGGGCATCTTGGGACCGCGACGGTCGATCATGGGAGGAGGTCAGCCGGGTGGAGTGGCGGTCGTTCAGCCTTCTTCGGAGTCCAGGTCGTCGTCGATCCCATCGAGGGCGCCCGCCTCGTTGCGGGCGAGCCGGCGGAGACGGACCAGCAACGCGGTCGCGTACCGCTGGACGGCGAGTTGCTTCGTCATCACGGGCTCGGTGGCCGCCTCGACGGGGATCTCGGCGATCATCCGGTGGGCCTTGGCCAGCCCGTCCCAGCCGGCCTTGAGGACCCGGGGGACGTCGACATCACCCCCGGACTCGCGGGTCAGGCGGAGGAGTTGGCGGATCTTCTTGAGGCCGGCTTGAGCCTGCTGGAGGTTTCGGAGGGCTGTCCCTGGGCTCATCGCGGCCATGTCGTGCGCTTCGCCTCGCGTGCTCGAAAGAGTCTACCTTGCGGTTCCACGGTCGGTTATCATAACCGGAACGTCGCCCGCCGGTCCAATGCGCACCTCGGAATGGAAAGGAGCCGCCCGATGAGCCAAGCCGACGAGGGCGATGTCGCCGTGGCCGAGCCGGTCGTCACGACGGAGTCGGCTCCCAAGGGCGACCCCGCCGCGAAGACCCGGACCCGCCGCCAGCCCCCCTACCACGTGATCGTCCTCAACGACGAGGAACATACGTTCGAGTACGTGATCGAGCTGCTCACCAAGCTGTTCTCCCACTCGCTCACGATCGCCGAGAACCTGACCTGGCAGATCCACAACTCCGGCCGGGCCATCGTCTTGACGACCCACAAGGAGCTGGCCGAGCTGAAGTGCGAGCAGGTCCTGGCCTACGGGCCGGACCCTCGGATGAGCCTCTCCAAGGGTCCGCTCGGGTGTTACATCGAGCCCGCGCCCACCGATTGACGCGACTCGACCTTCGCCGCGACCGAGCCGACATAACCCTTCACGTCCTCGATCGACTCCTCGCCGATCCGGCGGAGGTCGTCCATCGTCAGCCCGAGCGCCTCGCCGCCGATCTTGAGCGCGAGATAGTCTTCGGCGAGCCCCAAGAGCGGGCCGGGCACGCGGAGGACCGCGCCGAGCAACCCGCGGAGCCGGGGGGCGAGGACCGCCACGCCCGCGGCGACCGCGGCGCCCATCGGCGCGGCCCACCGGTCCTCGACGCCCTCACGCTCCATCACCTGCTTGGCCACCCAGGCGCCGGCGGCGGCGCGGGGGAGCATCGCCGGGAGCGACGCCCGGCTCGGGACGCCGGGGATCTTGTCGACCACCATCTCGCCGATCGCGGCCATCGCCCAGTTCTTCCGGTTCGGGCGGTCGTAGGCCGCCTCGATCAGGGCCACCCCGAAGGAGGCCCGGAGGCCCGAGACCACCGCCAGCCGCATGGCCCGCTCGAACGCCCGCTTCGAATTCATCATCGCGATCCGCTCCCGTCGATTGACCCGATCGGCCCGAGGTCGATCCCGGGCCGTACCTTGGATCGTCAATCATGCAAGATCGGGGCCGGCCTCGATCGCGGCGATCTCGGGGCGGACGGGGGCGGTCAGAATGCCTCGTCATCCCAGGCGGCCGGCTTGCCCGCCGTCGCGAACGGCCGCTCGCCGCAATAGGCCCGGACCTCGGGCAAGCCGGTGGCGTAGACGACGCCCAGGGCATAAGCCACGCCCCACCACGAGGAGGCCCAGAGGCCGCCCGAGAGGATCAGCGCCACGACGTCGAGCGCCAGGCTGATCCACGCCCATCGGCGATGGAGATCGACGCCCGAGGGATCGTCGCGGAGCGTCCGCCAGCCGGCCGTGAACAGGAGCAGGCTCAGGATCGAGCCGACCAGCAGGCCGACGATCGCCACGACCCCGACGAGGGAGCCGACCGCGCCGACGATCGGCCCGCCCAGCCAGCTCCCGGCGCCGATCACGGCGAAGAGGCCGACGCCGGCGAAGACGCCGACCAGACTCAGGGCCGACCAGATCAGGCTCACGTAGCCGATGAACGTCAGGACGCCCGGTCGCGGGGTATTCGATTGCGGTCGCATCGGCGGCAAGCTCCGGGACGGGCGTCGCCTCAGGGCGATCGGTCCTCGTCGACGGCGGCGAGGGCGGCCGGGACGCCCGTCGTGATGTCGGGATAGCTGAGGGTCACGCCGAGTCCGGCGTGCATCCGCCGGTTCGAGACCCGCTTGTTCGACCCCTCGCGGCTCGACTCCCCGGTGCCGGGCGTCGGGGGTCGGAACCGGGGCACAGGGGCCTTGAGTGCTTCGGCGGCCAGGCGGTAATATTCGCGACGGGGGGCCGGGCGGTCGTCGGAGACCAGGTACAACTCGCCCCCCCGGGCCCGGTCGAGGGCGGCCACGGCGGCGGCGGCGGCGTCGTCGATGTGGACGAGGTTGAGGATCTTCTCGGGGTCGCCGATGATCTCCTCGCCGCGGATCAGGGCCTCCCGACGCATCAGCCGATCCGGCCCGTACAGGCCGGAGTAGCGGAGGATCGTGGCGGGGAGCCGGCCGTCGGCCTCGAAGTCGCGGATCACCCCTTCGGCGTCGAGGCAGGCGCGGCCCGACTCCGTCCGCGGCCCGGTCGGCGAGTCCTCGTCGACCCAACCGCCGTCGTCGCCGCCGTAGACCCCGGTCGAGGAGGCGTAGACCAGCGAGCCGACCCGATCGAGAAGCCGGCCCATCGTCAGGCGGAGGCCGTCGACGTAGACCTGGTGGATCGGCACGCCGGCCGACCGGTCGAAGCCCACGCAGTAGAGCGCACGATCGGCCGTCGGGAGGTTGGCCAGGGAGTCGGGGGCGAGGACGTCGACGACCACGGCCTCGACGCCCCAGCGGGCAAGCTCGGCCGACCGAGCGGCCGACCGGGTCGTGCCGAAGACCCGCTCGCCGCGGTTGCTCAGGAGCCGGCCGACCCGGCGGCCGAGGTAGCCGCAACCGACGATCAGGGTCCGGGGCTGGGGCTGGGTCAACGCGTCATCCTCCGTCGTCGGCCGGGTCGGGGCCCGCTTCCGGGGCGTCGGCCAGGGGGGTGGCGGGGGGCTCGCCCTCGGGGCAGCCGTCGTCGAGATAGTTCTGGAGCAAGATCCGCGCCGCGAGCATGTCGCGGCGGGCCTTGCGGTCCTTCAGCTTGATCCCGGCGGAGCGGAGGACGTCGTCGGCGTCGACGGTGGTGTACCGCTCGTCATAGAAGGAGACCGGCAGGGCGGTCACGCCGGCGAGCCAGGCGCCCCAGCGGCGGGCCTGGGCGGACGAGTCGCTCTCGCCGCCGTTGCTGTGCAAGGGCAGGCCGATGACGATCCGGTCGACGTCGTGCTCGCGGACGATGGCCAGGTAATGGGCGGCGTCGCGGCTCGGGTCGCGACGCTCGTAGACTTCCAGGGGGGTGGCGATCACCCGCCTCGGGTCGCTCACCGCGGCGCCGACGCGGCGGGTCCCGAAATCGATCCCGAGGACCCGGGTCGTCGGCGCCGGGCTGTACCGCTCGCTGAGCTTCACAGGTTCGAGCCGTGGCCGGCCTGCTCGAGCCCCTCGACGAGCGACTTGAGCTTGTCGAGCTGGTCGACCCGTGCGACGAGCGTGGCGCCGGCCGACTGGACGATCACCAGCCCCTCGACTCCGAGGGTGGCGATCAGGCCGCCGTCGTCGGAGACGATGATCGAGCCGGAGGTCTCGACCGGGTGCACGGCCCCCTGGATCGTGTTGCCGCGGGCGTCGGGCGGGACGAGTTCGGTCAGGGCCCGCCAGTCGCCCACGTCGTTCCAGTCGTAGACGACTTCGAGGACCCGGACGTTGGAGGCCCGCTCCATCACGGCCTTGTCGATGGCGATCTTCTCCATCGCCGGGTATTCCCGGGCGATGACCCGGGCCTCGTCCGGGGTCCCGAGCGCCGCCTCGATCCGGGCGAGGGCCTCGGCGATCCGGGGCCGGTGGACCGCGAGGGCGTCGAGGATGGCGCGGGCCCGCCAGAGGTAGATCCCGGAGTTCCAGGCGAAGCGGCCCTCGGCGAGGAACCGCTCGGCGGTCGCGCGGTCGGGCTTCTCGCGGAACTGGACGACCTTGTGGAGCGCGACCCCCTCGGGCGAGCCGAGCGACTCGCCGCGCTCGATGTAGCCGTAGCCGGTCTCGGGCCGGGTCGGCCTGATCCCGAAGGTGACGAAGGCGGTAGGATCGGCATCGAGCACCGCCAACGCGGCGCGGACGGTCCCGCGGAACTTCTCGGGGGGGCGGATCACGTGATCGGCGGGCATCACGATCATGGTGCCGTCGGGGTCGTGCCGGGCGACGATCGCCGCCGCCAGGCCGACGCACGCGGCCGTGTCGCGCGGGCAGGGCTCGGCCACGATGTTGGCCGGCGGCAGGCCGGGCAACTGGCCCCGGACGGCCTCGGCCTGGTCGGCGCCGGTGATGATCCAGGTCCGGTCGGGCGCGACCAGGGGCGCGATCCGCTCGACGGTCTGCTGGATCATCGTGGAGTCGCCCGAGAGCCGGAGCAGTTGCTTGGGCCGGTTGCGGCGGCTCTTGGGCCAGAACCGGGTGCCGCTGCCCCCGGCCATCACGACGGCGTGTAACATGAGGGATCGTTCCTTGATCTCGCGGGTAAGATCCTCGGCTCTTGTCGGGTGGATGAAATCCACCAACGTTCGGGCCATGTCGGAGCGGTTGGTCGGTTTCGCCCGGCACGCCCGCCCGACGAGGGCCGGGGCCCGGGCCACGCCGATGGCTTGGTGGATTTCGTCCACCCTACAGGAGCAGAATCCTCAATTCAAAGTCCGCCCGGGTCGGCGAACCGCCTCAACTCCGAAACGGGTCGGTCGGTCGGTCGAATGGTGGGCCGATCCATCGGGCTCACTTCAGGTAGAGCGGCGCCTCGACGACGAGGCCGGGGGCGAGCTTGGCCTTGAGTTCGGCGGCGTCGAGGGCGTAGAGCGGGCTGATCTCGATCCCGAAGGGGACCGAGCCGTCGGAGCGGCGGGCGACGTGGGCGCCGGCGGCTTCGAGCCAGTCGGCGAACTGGTCGCTCATCCGCTGGCGGACGGTGGCCGGCGAGTCCGGCCCGGTGGCGTTCTTGAGCGGCTCGAACTCGACCGCCCGGTCGGTCTCGACCAGGGCATATCGCGAGGCCAGCGGCAGGGCGTCGAAGATGAACCGCTCGAACTTGACGGCGTTGGGGGCGTCGGGCTTGACGACCTGGCCGTCGGGGCCGACGCGGGCCACCTTCTTGATCGCGCGATGGAACGGGAGCTTCACGTCCCCCTCGACCAGCCGCTCGACGAAGGACCGCTCCAGGGCGTGGACGGCGATGCTCCCGGCCCAGAGCTGGAGGCTGCCGTCGGGCTCGCGGAGTTCGGCCAGCTCGGCCGGGAGGTCGGAATACTCGATGACCTGGGGCCGGCCGTCGACGCGGACGATCACGCCGAGCTTCTCCTCGGGGGCGACCTTCTCGATCACCTTGAACGACATCTCGGCGTCGGCCTGGCGGTGGAGGCCGAGGAACGCCGGGTCGGCGATCCGGACCATCGGGTTGTCGACCTGGAAGTAGAAGATGGTCCGGACGCCCAGGTCGCGCATCTCGGCCAGGCAGCTCGGCCCGCCGTCGGGACCGGGTGCGGCCAGGGCGTAGAGCGTCCCGCCGTGGCCGTCGGGGCTGAGCGCGACCCGGTCCTTGGCGGCGAGCAGGACCTTGCCCCCCTCGCGGTCGACGGCCGGCATCTGGCCCTGCACGAAGAACCGGACGTGGGCGAGGCCGAAGTTGCCGTTCTCGGCGAAGAACCGCGCGGTCGATTCGTGGTTCTCGGGGCTGGTCATCACGTAGAGCGGGATCGTCCGCCCATGCCGCCTCGACAGGGCCACGATCTTCTCGGCGTGGACCTGGAAGAGGCTGCAAGCCGAGACCGGGGCGATCGGGTAAGTGCCTTTCGGCCCCTCGAACCCGAGCCGGGTGCCCGACCCGCCGGCGACGATCACCACGGCCACCTCGCCGGCCGCGAGGGCGGCCTCGCCGATGGCGGCCACGTGACGCCGGGCCACGCGCTCGCCGTCGGTCCGGGGGAGGCGGTCGACCTCGACGGGCCCGACGCGGTCGGGGCTGGGCGCCGCGTCGTCCTGGGCGAGTTGGCGGGACAGGCCGTCGACCTGGTCGAAGTCGATCGCGGCCACCTCGTCGGCCAGGCGGGCCCGGGCCACCTCGTCGAGGTCGGCCCACCATCGGAGCAGGTGCTCCTGGCCGTGCCGTGCAAGTCGGGCGGCGATCGAGGGATCGGGAGGCATCGCGGCTCGGCTCCTGTCGCGATCGGCGGTCAGAACTCCAGCGAGAGCCCATCGTAGGCCAAAGCCACGCGCGGGGGCAAGGTGGCCTCCGTCGGGCCGTGGTCGAAGCTGTGCGAGAGGTGCGTGAGGTAGGCCCGCCCGGGGCGGAGCCGCTCGATCGTCGCAAGGGCTTCGTCCAGATGGAAATGCGTCGGATGTGGCTCGGGCCGGAGCGCCCCCACGATCAGGGTCTCCAGCCCCTCCAGCAGGGGCCAGCTCGCCTCGGGGATTTTCTTGACGTCCGTACAGTAAGCGAGGTCGCCGATCCGGAAGCCGAGGACATGGAACCGGCCGTGTTCGAGCCGGATCGGCAGGACGCGCTGGCCGAGGACGTCGAACGGGACGCCGGGGCCGATCCGCTCGAACTCGATCTGGGGGACCCCGCCGCTGGGGATCGAGGCGGCCCGCGGGTCGAAGGCGTAGTGGAAGACCCGGCGGATGGTCTCCTCGGTCTCGGCCTCGCAGTAGATCGGCACGGGCCCGCCGATGGCGCGCGGGAAGGGGCGGGCGTCGTCGAGGCCGAAGAGGTGGTCGGCGTGGTGATGGGTGAACGCGATCGCGTGGACCTGGCCGACCCGCTCGCGGACGAGTTGCAGCCGCATCTCGGGCGAGGTGTCGATCAGGAGGTTCCCCCCCGGGAGGTGGACCAGGACGCTGCACCGGGTCCGGCTGTTCCGGGGGTCGCTCGACCGGCAGACCGCACAATCGCAGCCGATCATCGGGACGCCGGTGGAGGTCCCGCTGCCCAGGACCACGAGCCGACGGCGGCCCGACACTGTCTGTTGCACCAAGGCCGAATCTCCCGACGGGCACCGCGAATCGCCCGGCCAACGCCAACCTCAGATTGTAGGGACATCGCCCCGCCGCCGCGACGGCAGTCCGACCCGGTTTGCGGGCCGGCTCGCATCCCGGTTGCGGCCGATTCCGCCGGGCGGTACGATCCCCGCCCTCGGGGATGGGCAGGACGACGCTTCCGAGCAGGTGCTCTTTGACGCGATCCGAAGCAGAGAACGCATCCGCGACCTCGGCCGGGGCGGGCGAGGCCGGATTCGCGGGCTGGGCCCTGGGCGGCCCGCTCTCGGCCCTGCTCGGGCTGATCGCGCTGGTCCAGCTCGGGTCGTGGTGGCCCCACTACCTGACCTGGCCCTACTGGGCGGATCACGACGTCTTCGCGACCGCCGCCCGCGCCTGGGATCTGGGCGAGCGGCCCTATCGCGACACGCGCCTGAACAACTTACCGGGGACCATTTATCTCTTTTATGGACTGGGCAAGCTGGCGGGCTGGGGACGACCTGCGGGCCTCTACGCCTTCGATGGCGGCCTCCTGGCGATGTTCGTGGCGGCGCTGGTCGCCTGGAGCCGTCGCCGGTTCGGTTCGTTCGTGCCGGGCTGGGTCGGGTCGCTCGCCTTCCTCAGCTACTATCTCGGGCTCGATTACAGCCACGCCGCCCAGCGCGACTGGCATGCCCCCTGCCTGGTCCTCCTGGCCCTGCTGCTGGCGCAGGGCTGGCCGGGCCGGGCGAGCTTCGTTCTGTCGGCCCTCCTGTCGGCCCTCGGGCTGGCGACCCGGCCCCAGGTCGTGCTGTTCCTGCCGGCCGTGATCCTGGCCATCGGCGACGGGACGCAACCGGCGGCCACGGCGAGCCGAAGGATGCGGCGGGGTGTGACCTGGCTTGCGCTGTTCGGCGGCTTGGTGGCCCTGGCGTTCGCGCCGCTGGCGCTGTCGGGCGTGATGGGCGACTTCCTCCGCTCGCTCCGGATGGTGAGCTACGGGTCGAAGTACAACCGGGTCGGGCCAGCGACCCTGGCGAAGGCGTGGTTCGTCCAGGCCGCCGCGTTCCGCTGGCTGGTGGTCCCCGCGGGGGTCGTCCTGCTCGGCCGCCGGGGCGGCACGAGCACGAGCGAGTGGCGGACGGCGCGGGCCTGGCTGCTGGCCCTGGCGGGGGCCTCGCTCTACAAGCCGATCAGCCCGATGGCCCATACCTATCTCGACCTGCCGCTGGTCCTGGCCTGGTCGGTGAACCTGTCGGTCCTCGCGGCCCTGGTGACTTCGGCGACGGCGACCCCGGCCCCGTTCCGGCTCGCGGCGGTCCTCGGCCTGCTCGGGATGGGGGCGACGACCGTCCGGCCCGAGTTCTGCGTCGTCGGGCCCAACGTGCGTGCCGCCGCGGTCTTGCGGAGCGGGGTCGAGCCCGAGGCCGAGCCGCCCGGCTATCGGCACGGCTCGGTCCGGACGTCGGCCTATTACCCGTGGGCCGACTACCGGGACGCCCTGGGGTATCTCCGGGCCCACACGGCGACGACGACTCGGGTGGCCAATGCGCTCAAGGGCGACCCGGCGATCGCTTCGGAGGTGGGCCGCCCCTCGGCGTTCCCCGCCGAGTCGATCGCCTGGCTCCGGATGGTCAACCCGGCGGACGAAGGGGCCTTCGTCGAGGCCCTCGGCCGCGTGGGCGACTCCGTGGTCGTCTGGTCCCCCGGCGAGCCCGGCCCCGACCCCCTCTTCCGGGTCGACCGCCTGGAAGCCGAGATCCGCCGCCTCTATGCGTTCGGGGTCCGATTCGGGATCATCGAGATCTGGCGGCGGCGGCCCGAGACCTTCAAGCCCTGACACGGATCGGGCCGCCCGCCGGACGTCGCGGCCGGGCGAGTCCGGCGAGCTTTCGCCGCCGTCGCGTCCAATGGATCGGGGCTGGGGAGGCTTTCCGCACCCATCGGGCGACGTCGCCGCGGCCCGGTGCTCGGCTTGACCGATCGCCGGCACGCGATGTAAAATAATCATTAGAAGCGACTTATAGCGGACAAGGCGGATAACCGGATCGAGGCCAGACCGGCAATGGAACTGCTCAGCGACATTTGGGATAAGACGACCGACGCGGTCACCGCCGTGACGGAGCGTGCGTCGGATGGACTGGTCCGGCTGTTCGGCAACTCGAACGAGCGGCAGATCCGCCGGATGCGCCCGATCGTGGCCCGGATCAACGAGATGGAGCCGTCGCTCCAGGCCCTCTCCGACGCGGACCTGGGCGCCAAGACGGCCGATTTCCGCCGCCGACTGGCCGAGGGGCAGGCCCTCGAAGACGTCTTGCCGGAGGCGTTCGCCGTCTGCCGCGAGGGGGGCCGCCGCTTCCTCAAGATGCGCCATTACGACGTCCAGCTCATGGGCGGGATGGTCCTCCACGGCGGCAACATCGCCGAGATGGTCACCGGCGAGGGCAAGACCCTCGTCGCCACCCTGGCCGCTTATCTGAACGCGCTGGAAGGCAAGGGCGTCCACGTCGTCACCGTGAACGACTACCTGGCCCGCCGCGACGCCGAGTGGATGAGCCCGCTCTACAACGGCCTGGGCCTGACCGTCGGCGCCATCCAGTCGGACATGGACTCGGCCGAGCGGCAGGACATCTACGGCCGCGACATCACCTACGGCACCAACAACGAGTTCGGCTTCGACTACCTCCGCGACAACATGAAGCCGTCGCGCGACCTCCAGTCGCAGGGCCCGCTCAACTACGCGATCATCGACGAGGTCGACTCGATCCTCATCGACGAGGCCCGGACGCCGCTGATCATCTCCGGCCCGGCCTTCGACGACGTCCGCAAGTACGCCGAGGCGGACCGGATCTCGCGGCTGCTCCGCAACGGCACCCACTTCGAGGTCAAGGAGAAGGAGCGGACCGCCCACCTCAACGACGACGGGGTCCGCGAGGCCGAGCGGATCGCCGGGGTCGAGAGCTTCTACACCCCCGGCAACATGGAGTGGCCGCACCTCATCGACAACTCGCTGAAGGCGCACCACCTCTACCGCAAGGATCGCGACTACGTCGTCATGAAGGACGAGATCGTGATCGTCGACGAGTTCACCGGCCGGCTCATGACCGGCCGCCAGTGGTCCGACGGCCTCCACCAGGCGGTCGAGGCCAAGGAGCGGGTCCGGATCAAGGAGGAGAACCAGACCCTCGCGACGATCACCCTCCAGAACTTCTTCAAGCTCTACAAGAAGCTCGCGGGGATGACCGGCACGGCCATGACCGAGGCCAACGAGTTCTGGAAGGTCTACAAGCTCGACGTCATCGCGATCCCCACCAACCGCGCCCTGACCCGGCAGAGCTACGCCGACGTCATCTACCGGACCGACCGCGAGAAGTACCAGGCGATCCTCGAAGAACTCCGCGAGGTCCACGAGACCGGCCGGCCGATCCTCGTCGGCACCACGTCGATCGAGAAGTCGGAGCTGATCTCCGACATGCTCAAGAAGTACGGGATCAAGCACCAGGTCCTCAACGCCAAGTTCCACGAGTCCGAGGCCGAGATCGTCGCCCAGGCCGGCCGCAAGGGGCTGGTGACGATCGCCACCAACATGGCCGGCCGGGGGACCGACATCATCCTCGGCGGCAACCCCGAGTTCATGGCCTGGGCCGACCTCAAGCGCCTCAACGACGCCGACGGCCGGCCCGTCTACCCCACCCGGCTCGAGGTGCCCAAGGACGTCTGGGAAGGGGCCGTCTCGAAGTACGAGCCCGAGATGAAGGCCGAGGGCCGCGAGGTCGCCGGCGTGGGCGGCCTGCACATCATCGGGACCGAGCGGCACGAGAGCCGGCGGATCGACAACCAGCTCCGGGGCCGATCCGGCCGCCAGGGCGACCCCGGCTCGTCGCGGTTCTTCCTCTCGCTCGAAGACGACCTGATGCGGAAGTTCGCCGGCGAGTGGGTCTCCAATGTCCTCGCCCGGCTCGGGATGGAGGACGGCGAGGCGATCGAGAGCCGGATGGTCTCCCGGCGGATCGAGGGGGCGCAGAAGAAGGTCGAGGAGCGCAACTTCGACTCGCGGAAGAACCTCCTCGAATACGACGAGGTCATGGACGAGCAGCGGAAGCGGGTCTACTCGTTCCGCCAGCGGCTCCTCGACGGCGAGCCCGCCAAGGACGCCATCCTCGACATGATCGACACCCAGATCCGCGAGGCCGCCGACCGCTTCCTCGCCGACGACTACGGCGCGGCCAGCTTCGCCGAGTGGGCCGGGCAGCGGCTGGGCGTCGAGCTGACCGCCCGATCGTTCAAGGGGATGAACTACGCCGACTCCGAGGCCGAGGCCCGCCGCGAGGCCGAGTCGCAGGCCGGCAGCCAGATCCGCGAGTCGATGGAGGAGAACCTCCCCGCCGACGCCGAGCCCGCCGAGTACAACTGGGTGGCCCTGGCCGCCTGGTACAACGCCCGATATGGGGCGAACCTCAAGGACAAGGACCTCCGCAAGTACGCCAAGGTCGAGGGCGACAGCTTCCACTTCGACCGCAACGGCCTCGAAGACTTCCTCACCGAGAAGGCGACCGCCTCCATCGCCGCCGTCGACCTCGACCCGGCCCGCGAGTTCCTCGCCGAGGACTGGGGCCGGCGGACCCTGGCCGGGTGGGCGCACCACAAGTTCGGCGTGACGATCGACCCGGCCACCCTGGGCGGGATCACCCGGCCTGAGATGGTCGGGAAGCTCCAGGAGCAGGCCCGCGAGCTCTACGACCGCAAGGAGGCCGAGTTCCCCGTCCGCGTCGGCCTGACCCGGTTCCTCGCCGAGCGGTCGCAGGGGCAGCAGAGCCCTCGCTACGACCGCGACGGCCTGGCCGCCTGGGCGACCGACCGCTTCGGCGTCTACATCGACCCCGAGGAGATCCGCTCCAAGCTCCGGCCCGAGATCGAGGAGATGCTCCTCGACGTCGCCCATCGCCAGTATCCCGGCGGCAGGCTCGCGAACGAGCTGGAGCGTCGGCTCGGCGACGTCTACCCCGTCGCCCCGGGCGTGGGGGCCGTCTCCGTCGACGAGGAGGCCGCCGCCGGCCTGGCCGGCTGGGCCCGCGAGAACTTCGCCGCCGAGATCACGGCCGATGGGCTCAAGGGCATCGACCGCGCGTCGGCCCGCCGCCGCCTGGTCGACGCCCTCGACGCCCGGCACCGGCCCGAGATGCGCGAGATGGAGAAGGTCCTCGTCCTCCAGATCCTCGACCAGAGCTGGATGGAGCACCTCCGGACGATGGACCATCTCCGGTCCTCGGTCGGCCTCCGCGGCTACGCCCAGGTCGACCCCAAGGTCGAGTACAAGCGGGAGGGGATGAAGATCTTCGAGGAGATGTGGTCGGGCGTCTCCGACAAGGTGACCGACCTCGTCTTCCGGATGGAGCACCTCGACCCCGACTTCCTCTCGTACCTCGGCTCCCGCTGGCAGCTCGACCGGGCCCAGGCGATCCACCAGGCCCCCGAGCCCGAGCCTGCCGCCGTGGGCGGGGGCGGAGGGGGCGGCATCCGGGCCCAGCAGGAGGCCGGGATCGCCGCCAGCCAGCAGAGCACCGAGACCAAGCGCGAGCCCGTCCGCAACGTCGGCCGGAAGGTCGGCCGCAACGACCCCTGCCCCTGCGGGTCTGGTAAGAAGTTCAAAGCATGCTGCATGAAGAAGGAAGCGGCGGCCGACCCCTTCTGACCGCCCCCCGCGAAATCGCCGGTCCCGGAACTTTCACGGAGATCCCGGCCCGGCCGACGCGACCCCCCGCCATCGGCGGGGGGTTTTCCCGTCGATCCGCCGGATTCGCCTCACGCCGAATGACTTGAGGAGAGTCGCGCGAAGCCGATCGGGATGACGACAGTTGATGACAGCCGACCCGGCCACCGTCCGAGCCGGCCGGATCTCCGGCTTGGGACGGCCGTATGGGGTTCCGGGGCACGTGGGTTGCTCCTGGTCCGGGCACTCCGCGGAGGCGGAACCGGGGGGCTGGGCGCGTTCGACGCGCCTCGACGTCGAGATAGGCCCCTCGGTCGCGATTGGTCCGGGAAAGGATTCCCCGATGCCCTGCGTGCTCAACTTGATCTACGCCTCGCTCCTGGCGGCCTTCGCGCCGCTCCTGATCCTGCGTTCGCTCCGGACCGGGCGCTATCGCGAGGGCTGGCGGGAGAAGCTCCTGGGCCGGGCCCCGCACCGGATCGGCGACCGCCCTTGCGTCTGGTTCCACGCCGTGAGCGTGGGCGAGGTCCTCCTGCTCCAGCCGGTCTTGAAAGAGCTGATGAGGCGGCGGCCGGGCTGGGAGGCGGTGATCTCGACGACGACCCGGACCGGCCTGGAGGTGGCGCGGCGGACCTATCCCGACCTCGTCACGTTCTACGCTCCGCTCGACTTCTCCTGGGCGGCGCGGCGGGCGGTGGCCCGGGTCCGGCCGACGGTCCTGGCCCTGGTGGAGCTGGAACTCTGGCCGAACCTGGTCTGGGCGGCGAAGCTGGCGGGGTCGCGGGTGGCGATCGTCAACGGCCGGCTCAGCCTCCGGAGCCACCGGGGATACAGCAGGCTCCGCGGGCCGCTCGGCCCGACGCTCCGCCGGCTCGACGCCGTCGCGGCGCAGAACGACGAGTACGCCGACCGGTTCGTCGACCTCGGCGTCCCCCGGGGTCGGGTCCGGGTGACCGGCTCGGTCAAGTTCGACGGCCTGGAGGGGGACCGCTCCAACCCCAAGACGGTCGCGCTCCGCAAGGCCCTCGGGCTCGCGGCGACGGAGCTGGTCTTCGTGGCCGGGAGCACGATGGAGGGGGAGGAAGCGGCGGCCCTGGCGGCCTATCGCGCGGCCCGGGCCCGCCACCCCCGGCTCCGCCTGGTCCTGGTCCCCCGCCACGCCGAGCGGTTCGACCGCGTGGCCGCCTGGCTCGGAGCGGAGGGCGAACGGGTCGTCCGTCGCGGCGACCGGGCCGGCTCGCCCGATTCGACGTCGACGCCGACGCCGACGCGGAGGGGCGAGGCCCCGCCGGTGGTCCTGGTCGACACCCTGGGCGAGCTGGCGTCGGTCTGGGGGCTCGCCGACGTCGCGTTCGTGGGCGGGAGCCTCCTGCCGGGCCGGGGGGGGCAGAACATGATGGAGCCGGCCGCGTTCGGCGCGGCGGTCCTCTTCGGGCCGCACACGGCGAACTTCCGCGAGGTCGTCGACCAGTTGCGGGGCCGGGGCGCCGCCCGGGTCGTCGCCGACGCCCGCGGCCTGGCCGAGGCGCTCCTGCAAGACCTCGACGACCCCGAATCCGCCGCCGCGCGGGGGGCCGCGGCGCGGTCCTACGTCCTGGCCCAGGACGGGGCCTCGGGCCGGACCTTCGCGGAGATCGATCGGCTGGTAGATTCGGCGCACGCCCGAATTACACCTTGATCGAAACAATCGCTTGCTCAATACTCGTCGAGTCGGCCGGGGGACCCGGCCGCCCCGCGGGGGACCCGGCCGCCCCGGCCCGCGAGGACTCGAAGTCGACGACGGCGGCGCGAACCACTCGACGATCCCCAGGGAGATTGCGATGAGCGAGCAGAACCCGGCCGAAGGGCAGCAAGCCCAGCCCCAGGGCCAGCAGACGGAAGTCCATGTCGACGACTCCGGGACGCTGCCCTCTTACTCCAACTTCTGCCGGGTCACGGCCACTCCCGAGGAAGTGATCCTCGACTTCGGGCTCAACCCCCAGCCCTTCGCCACCGGCCGCCAGGACGTGAAGGCCAACCAGCGGATCGTCATGAACTTCTACACCGCCAAGCGGCTCCTCACGGCGCTGGGGATGACGATCCAGCGGCACGAAGGGACCTTCGGCTCGATCGAGCTCGACGTCCGCCGTCGCGCCGGCGGGGGCGCCGCCGCGGCCCGCCCGGGCGGCCCGCAGGGCGTCGTCGAGTAAGTGACTCGGAGATCGTCTCGGGCGACCGCAGCCTCCAAGGATGGGCTCGGCCGCCCGTTGCGTCTCCCCGCGGACGAGTTCAGCCCCGCCCCGAGGCCGGCCGCCGGCCCAACCGCCCGGACCGTCCCACCCGGCATTTCCCGCCTTTCTATCATCTCCCGCCCGCTTTCGTCCGATCCTGATGACTATGACGAACGTTTCCGTGCCGCCGATCCCATCGGCCGCGCGGAAGCTCCGGATGATCCGGCTCGACGGGGACCGCCAGTCGTGCCGATAACGGACGACGCCGGGCGCCTCGGCCTCGGTTCAGGATGGACGAGTCTAGGCTTAGGAGATGATGGAATGTCTCACCCTTCCCGACACCGGGAGCGTGGCCCCGCTCAGCGGCGTCCTCGCGCTGCCCGCATCGAGGCGATCACGCCGCTGGAGCAGCGTCAGCTCCTGGCCCCCTTCGTCTCGGTCTTCCCCACGACGGCGACGTTCACGGCCTTCGCCAACAACCCGAAGGGGGTGAACCTCGGCAATATCGTCGTCACCGAGAACACCAACGTGCTCCCCAGCCAGACCGGGGCGACGAACATCCTGCCCGCCTTCCCCGAGGCCGCGGCGATCACCTCGGTCTCCGAGCTGACCCCGACCACCTCGTTCGGCGGCGACATCGTCCGGATCCGCTCGGGGCCCGGCGGCGAGTTCGGCAACTCGGTCTATGCCGTCTCGCGGGGCGCCGGCGACAACCTGGCCAAGGGGGCGATCAACCGCCCGGGCGTGATCTACCGGGTCGACCCGGCGACCGGAAGGTCGAGCGTCTTCTTCGACCTCAACACCCTGATCCCGCAGCTCGACCCGACCCAGACCACCGCCGCCAACGGCCTGGGCGCGTCCACCGGGCTGACCAACTGGTATGACATGACCTTCGATCGCGAGGGCTTCTTCGACGGCAAGCCGTCGTTGTTCGTCTCCTCGGTCGACCGGGCCAACCCCGCCAAGAACGCCATCTACCGGATCGCGCCGGACGGGACCTTCCTGGGCGCGTTCACGACGCTCTCGGACAACTCGCTCAACGCGGCCAAGCTGACCTTCAACCCGACCGCGATCCTGATCCCGCCGATCGAGCAGCAGACTTACCTCCGCGGCCTGATCTCCGGCACCGGCCTGGGCTCGTCCTTGTCCTCCAGCTTCTCCTCCGGAACCGCGACCACCACCTTCGCCGCCCTGTTCTTCGACTCGAACCAGTTCCGGCCCGGCCAGAATCTCGCCAGCACCGCCCTGCCGACCGGGGTGAAGCAGACCGGCCTGTTCCTCGGGCCCCAGACCGGCCTGACCGCCGCGAACACCAACTACTCGTCGCTGGTCTTCGACACCTTCGCCGACTTCGGCACGCCCGCCTTCCCCGTGGGCTCGACCAGCCCGTTCCCGGCCGTCCCGGGCCTCAGCGGCGTGCAGGGCCTCGCCGGCGAGATCCTGATCAACCTCGGGTTCGACCCCAACGCCAACGCCAACACGTTCAACAACCCGACCGCCAACGTCGACCTGTACCCGATCATCAGCACCAACTTCCGCCGGTTCCAGGACATCGCCTTCGACCAGTACGGCTACTTCTCGCAGGGCCTGCCGCTCACCAATACCACCGCTGCGGGCGGCACCGGGGGGACCGGCGGCACCGGCGGGACCGGCGGCGCGGGCGGCGGCGGCGGGGCCGGCGGGTCTGGTGTCGGCGCGGCCGGGACCTTCACCTTCGGCTCCCCGGTCTACGCCGGCAGCCTCTTCGTGTCCGACCTGGCGAGCGGCCTCGCCGTCTCCGTGACCGTGCCCGCCCCGGCCACCGGCACTGCGCCGACCCCGGCCCCGATCCCGGTCATCGTCCCCGTGCAGGGCGGCGGCGTCGGCGGCATCTCCGCCACCACGCTGGTGACGGACATCCCGACCATCTCGCCCCCGTTCGGGTCGCTCGGCGGCCGGATCGCCCGGATCGACCAGTTCGGCCGGGTCTCCAACTTCGCCCAGGGCTTCAACACCAACAACGCTTACGACGCGTCCTCGTTCAACGGGTCGAGCCTCAGCATCACGTTCTCCTCGGACGGCACCACGCTCTACGCCTCCGACGACGACGGGATCTGGCAGTTCAAGACCACCGCCAGCCTGGCCGGCTCGTCGTCCGGCTCGCTGATCGGCCTGAATGACCTGCGGACCCTGGGCGTCCCCTACGACGGCCAGAACAGCGCGGTCTCGGTCATCGACACCGGGATCGACGCCAGGAACACCAACTTCCGCGGCCGGGTGGCCCTCGGCACGAGCACCACCATCGCCAATGGCAACGGTCGCGACGACTTCGCGTCCGGCTTCCCCGGCACCGGCGGCGGCACCGGCGGCGGCGGCACCGGCGGCACCGGCGGCACCGGCGGCGGTGCCGGCGGTACCGGGAACACCGGCAGCGGCGGGCTCGGGAACTCGATCACGCTGAACGCGGACGGCCACGGCACCCCGGTGGCGGGGATCATCGCCCAGTTCGTCCCGCAGGCGACCTTGAATCCGATCAACGTCTTCGAGCCGTTCCGAGTCGCCGGCTCCCTCGGCTTCGGGACGGCCTTCAGCTCGAACCAATCGACGACCACCGACGCGGTCTTCGCCGGGTTCCAGTACGCGACCAACCACCCGTACGTGGCCGACCCGGTCCGGCCGGGCAACAACGACCGGGTGGTCGCCGCCAGCCTGGCCTTCGGCACCACTCAGACCTTCGCCACCGAGCGGGCGGCCTACTCGCAATATCCCCAGGTCGTCATCAGCTTCAAGAACCAGCTCGACAAGTTCATCAAGGCGGGGATCGCCCCCATCGCCGCGGCCGGCCAGTTCGGTGAACCGATCGGGGCCATCGGCGGAGGCGGGGGCGGCGGAGTTGGCGGGGGCGGCGGAGTTGGCGGGGGCGGCGGAGTTGGCGGGGGCGGCGGAGTTGGCGGGGGCGGCGGTATCGGTGGAGGTGGCGGAGGCGGTATCGGCGGCACCACCGGCGGTAACGGGTTCGTCTCCAACCCCGCCATCGGCGCCCAGAACAACTCCGAGAACGCCTCGGTCGGCGACGTGAACGGGATGTCGTTCCCGGCGATCCTCAACGAGGTCATCTCGGTCACCGGCACCTACCCGTTCGTCTACCAGGCGAGCGCCAGCACGCCGCCGACCGACCCGCCCCAGACCCTCATCGGCCGGGTATCCGGGCCTGTCCTGGTCTTCGGCAACACCGTGAACGCCCCCGGGAGCATCGGCGACTCGACCGGCAACGGGATCGGGATCACCACGACCGGTGGGACCGGCGGGACGGGAGGCACCGGAGGGGCCGGCGGCGGCGGCGGCGGCGGCACCGGCGGCACCGGCGGGGCGACCGGCAATGGCACGGGGAACACCCTCGGGCTCCTTACCGGAGCCGAGGGCGGCGCCTCCACCACCGGCGGCGGCGGCACCGGAGGCGGCGGGGCCGGCGGCGGTGGCGGCGCGGCCAACGGCGTCGGGGGCATCTTGACCTTCACCGACCGGCTCCTCGGGTCCACCAACCGCAGCGCGACGACCGACTTCGCCGCGCCGGCACTCGATGCCCCGACCTTCCGCCGGACCTTCGCCGGCGACGGGTTCGATCAGAACGTCTTCCTCCAGGGCGGGACCTCGGTCTCCTCGGCCATCGTCACCGGGTCGTACTCGCTGGTCAGCTCGGCCCTCGAATTCTTCAATCAGCTCCGACAGGTCGGCACGACCGATTCGGGTTACCTCACGACGCCGGTCGGGGCCAAGACGCTGAACTTCGGCGCCAGGAACCTCTTCAACCTGACCGCCTACAACAATCCCAACGGCATCAACGCGATCCTCGCCTACACCGCCGTGCCCGCCACCGACGTCAATGACAACGTGACCCAAGCCGGGCCGCCCAAGCTGCTCGGCAGCACCCAGGCCCGCTCGTTCGCCCGGGTCGACGTCGGCAACGCCATCGCCGCCATCGAGGGCAAGGTGGCGATCGACTACCTGATCAAGCACAACACCTTCAACATCATCGACACCAACCACGACAAGCTCATCACCTCGCAGGAGATCCAGAACTTCGTCAACAACGCCAACGCCATGGGCCTACCCGAGGCCGGCGCCATGGCCCGGCTCCTCGGCGGGACCGCCCGCTCGGCCCTCAACTCCTCCTTCACCCTGACCGGCGAGCAGCCCGACCAGCCCGACGTCCTCCAGCGTCGGTTCAACTTCTTCGACTACTCGGTGCACGGCCACCTCCAGGGGTCGATCTCGATCGCCCAGTTCAAGCTCCTCAACAAGTACATCCTGCCGCTGCCCGACGCCTACATGATCACCAACCGGCCGCGGGCCTCGGCCAACGGCTTCCTGATCGCCCCGGCCGCCCAGCGGAACTTCAAGGACCTCCAGCACCTCACCTCGGCCTACGAGTTCGTCCCCCAGGGCAAGTACGTCAAGTACCGGGGCACCACGCCCGCCCAGTTCGGGGTCAACACCAACGAGAAGGGGAGCAACACCTCCGGCCCGGTCTTCACCCTCTTCGACTCGGGCAAGGGCGGAGTCACCACGACCGACGGCTCGACGACCACCGGCAACGGCGGCTCGACGACCACCGGGACCGGCGGGGCCTCGACCGGCGGGGCAGCGGCAGCCGTGACCGTCACGCCCACGCCCACGGCCCCGGCCGCGACGACCGTCACGCCCACGGCCCCGGCCGCGACCACGGCCACCGCGCCCATCAACCCGAACAGCGGGGGAATCCCGCTGATGGCCACGACCACCATGGGCACGGCGGCGGGGGCGACCCAGGCCGACTCCGGGATCGGCTCGCCCCCCCCGAGCGTCCTCCCCACGGCCAATCCGGCCCTGGCCAACTCGGTCACACCCACGGCCACCACGACGACGGGCACCGCGACCTCGGGCCTGACCCGGGTCACCGCCCTGCTCACGCCCAAGCCGGCCTCGGCCCCCGCCCAGGCCGTCGCCGCCCCGGTCACGGGCCAGGCCACCCCCAAGCCCCCCGCGACCAAGGTCGCGAAGAAGTAAACCGCCGTCGGGTCACCGGCCGGGACCGGCACCATGCCCGTCCCGGCCGGCCCGCCGCACGACTCCCGGTCAAGACGACGGCCGGCCCCTCCGCCCAGCGCGAGGGAGCCGGCCGTCTCGTCGTCGATTCAGAACCGCTTGAGGCGGTCGGCGATCGCCTTGAACTGCGCCACCGGGTCGGAGCCCTCGTCCGGCCAGATCGTCAGGTAGCCCCGGTAGTTGATCTCTTCGAGCGCCCCGAGGTACTCTTCCCAGTCGAGCGCGCCCGCCGGGAAGCCGAACCCGCGGGGGTTGGCCGCCGCGAGGTGATCCGCCGGGCGTGAGGCGTCGTTGGCATAGGCGTGCACCACCCGGAGGCCCAGCTCCCGGGTCGCCGCGACCGGGTCGATCCCCTGGCGGAGCAGGCTCGACGGGTCGACGCTCACGGCCAGGCTGGGGAGGCCGAAGCCGTCGATGAACGGCGCGAGGACGTTGCCGGGCTCCGAGCCGGTCTCGATCGCGAACCGGACCCCGCGGTGGTCGGCGCGAAGGCCCAGCTCGCCGATCGCCGTGGCGAACGCCTCGCGTCGAGGGCCGTCGGACTCGGGCGGGAGGCCGCCGACCCGCGCCAGGACCATCCGGGTCCCCAGGTCGTAGGCCATGGCGAAGGCCCGATCGGCGCGGGCCAGCCGATCCTCGAGCTGGTCGAGGGTGTCGAACGGCCGGCGGGTCGGCAGGCTCATCGCGATCAAGTCCTGCTCGACCGAGCGGAGCATCTGCCTCAGCTCGCGCCGGCCGGTCTCCGAGAGCCGCTCGGGGGCGAGGTCGCCGGTGGCGTCGAGGATCACCCCCCGCGCCCCGGCCGCGGCGGCGGCCCGGATCTGGTCCTTGACCGGCCGGCCGGGGACGAGCCTCAAGCCCAGCGGAGAACGAATCATCGGCCAACCTGCCCTTCTGGTCCGAGACGGTTTGCGGGGCGCCGCCCCGTTGTGATACGAATTGTAGCGGAACGCCGGAGTCGTCGAGGGATCAACCTCCGCCATCCCTCGACGACCGGACCCGGGGAGTCGCCCCCACGTGCCTGCCGCCAGACCGTCGGTCCTCCGCGGGACGATCGACCTCCCCCCCCTCGAACTGCGGGCCCGGATCGGTTCCTGGACGGCCCCGGCGCTCCTCGAAGGCGGCGCCGGCCTCGGCGAGGCCGGGCGCTGGAGCATCCTGGCGGCGCGGCCCCGCCGGGTCGTCGAATCGGCCACCGGCTCCGGCTTCCGCTGGTGGGGCGACAGCATCGACTTCGAGAGCCCTCGCGACGCCCTCGAAGGGCTCGACGCCTTCGCCCGCGAGTATCGCCTGGCCCAGCCCGGCGACTCCCCGGAACCCGACGACCCGCCGTTCCAGGGGGGCCTGATCGGCCTGATCGGCTACGACCTGGCGCCCCGGCTCGAACGCCTCCCCCGCCAAGCCCAGCCCGACTCCCGGCTCCCCGCCCTCCGCTTCGGCCTCTACGACACGTTCGTCCTCGTCGACCACGCCACCGGCCTGGCCGAACTCTGGGCCGTCGACATCCTCGGCGAAGGCCCGACCCGGCTCCGCGACCGCCGCGACCGCTGGCTCAAGGACCTCGCCGAGCCGCCGGCCCCGCCCCCGGCGTCGACCCGCCTGGGCACCCTCACGAGCGGCTTCACGCGCGACGGCTACCTCGCCGCAGCACGCCAAGTTTTGGAGTACATCGCCGCGGGCGACATCTTCCAGGCCAACCTGTCGCAGCGATTCCGGGCCGCCGGGCGGGTCGTCCCCTTCGAGATCTACGCGAGGCTCCGGCGGGCGAGCCCCGCCCCCTACGCCGCCTTCCTCGGCTGGGACGACCTCGCCATCCTCGGCGCCAGCCCGGAACTCTTCTACCAGACCCGGGGCGACCGGATCGTCACCCGGCCCATCAAGGGGACCCGGCCCCGGTCCGACGACCCGGCCGAGGATGCCCGGCTCGCCGCCGAGCTGCTCGCCAGCGAGAAGGACCGGGCCGAGTTGACCATGATCGTCGACCTCGAACGCAACGACCTCGGCCGGATCTGCCGATTCGGGACCGTCCGGGTCGTCGAGCCCTGGGGGGTCGGGAGCTTCGAGAACGTCCACCACCTGATCGCGACGGTCGAGGGGCGGCTCCGGTCCGAGGTGGGCCCGGCCGACGTGATCCGGGCGGTCTTCCCCGGCGGCTCGATCACCGGCGCCCCCAAGATCCGCGCGATGGAGATCATCGACGAGCTGGAGCCGAACCGGCGGAGCCTCTACACCGGGGCGGTGGGCTACCTCGGCCGCCGCGGCCAGTCGGCCTTCAACATCGCGATCCGCACGGCGCTGGTCGAGGGCGACCGGGTGAGCTACCAGGTCGGCGGCGGGATCGTCGCCGACTCCGACCCCGAGTCCGAGTACGCCGAGACCCTCGACAAAGGCTCGGCCCTCCGTCGGGTCCTCGAAGAGTTCGGCGGTGGCCGATGATCTGGTCCGCCGGCGCGATCCTGCCCGACGACGCCCTGACCATCCCCGCGTCCGACCGGACCTTCGAGCACGGCCTCGGCCTCTTCGAGACCCTCCGGACCCGGGACGGCCGCCCCACGCTCCTCGACGCCCACCGGGCGAGGATGCTCGGATCGGCCGCCGACCTCGGCCTCGGGATCGACCCGGCCAGCCTCCCGGACGAGTCGGCCGTCGACCAGCTCCTCCGCGCCGAGGGGATCGCCGGCGACCGCCTGCTCCGGATCACCGCGAGCGGCGGGGGCGGAGTCGACGGCTCGACCCCCTCGGTCGTCTGGATGCGGGCCGGCCCCCTGCCCTCCCCCCCGGTACGGGCCGGGGCGCGCGTGCTCGTCGGGGCCTGGGAGGTCGCGCGTGGCGACCGGATGGCCCGGCACAAGAGCCTGAACTACTGGGGGCGGCGGCTGGCATTCGAGGAGGCCCGGGGCGGGGATTACGACGAGAGCCTGGGTCAGGTCGACGGGGTCTTGTGCGAGGGGAGCCGGTCGAATCTCTTCGTCGTCCTCGACGGCGTGATCCGCACGCCCTCGACCCGGCTCCCGATCGTCCCGGGGGTGATGCGGGCCCTGGTCCTGGCGGTCGCGTCGGCCTCGGCGATCCCGGCACGGGAGACCGGGGGGATCGAGCCGGGGGCGTTGCTCGCGGCCGACGAGGCGTTCCTGACCAACTCGGTCCGGGGGATCATCCCGATCGGGCTTGCCCGGAGGTCGGGGACGGCCTCGGAGCGGGCCTGGGTCGCGCCGGGGCCGTGGACCCGGGCCTTGCAGGCTGCTCTGGCCGGACGACTCGCACGAGGAGAGACGAACCGATGACGACCGTGGCCGACCTGGCCGCCTGGCTCGAAGACTTCGCCCCGAGCCGGCTCGCCGAGTCCTGGGACAACGTGGGGCTGCTCCTGGGCGACCCGACCTCCGAGGTCGCCCGGGTCATGACCTGCCTGACCGTGACCCCCCGGACGGCCGCCGAGGCGATCGCCGACCGGGCCGACGCCATCGTCAGCCATCACCCGGTCCTGTTCAAGCCGATCAAGACCCTGAGGGCCGACCGGCCCGCGACCGCGGACCTCTGGCGGCTGACCCGGGCCGGCGTGGCCATCCTCAGCCCCCACACCGCGTTCGACAACACCCCCGGCGGGATCAACGACGGCCTGGCCCGCCGGCTCGGCCTGGTCGAGGTCGGCCCGCTCCGGCCGATCCCGGGCGAGCCCCGCTACAACGTCGTCGTCTTCGCGCCGAGGACGGACCGCGAGGCGATCCGGGCGGCGGCCTTCGAAGCGGGCGCGGGGCGGATCGGGGCCTACTCGGAGTGTTCGTTCGGCTCCGCCGGGGTCGGGACCTTCTTCGGGTCCGAGGCGACGAACCCGGCCGTCGGGGTGGCCGGGAGGCGTGAAGTCGTCCGCGAGTGGCGGCTCGAATTTGCCTGCCCCGCCGACCGGCTCGCCGCCGTGGTCGCGGCCATCCGCGCGGCGCACTCGTACGAAGAACCGGCGGTCGACGCCCATCCCCTCGCCCCCGAGGCCGAGGGCGGCCCGGGCGCGGGGAGGATCGGCCGGCTCGTCGAGCCCGAGCCGCTCGGGGCGTTCGCAAGCCGGGTCGCCCGGCTCCTCCGGGCGCCCGGCACGCAGGTCGTCGGCGACCCCGCCCGCCCGATCCGCCGGGTGGCGCTCTGCTGCGGCGCCGGGGACGACTTCCTGCCCGATGCCGCCCGCCAAGGGGCCGACGTCCTCCTCACCGGCGAGGCCCGGTTTCACCGCGCGCTCGAGGCCGAGGCCCTCGGCCTGGGGATGGTCATCGCCGGCCACCACGCCACCGAGCGGCCCGGGGTTGAGGACCTGGCCGATCGGATCTCGGTGGCGTTCCCCAAGCTCGACGCCTGGGCCAGCCGTGCGGAACGCGATCCGATCGGGCCGGTCGACCGCCCGGGCCCGGCCTGATACGGAGCCCGGCCCTCTTGTTCGGGATCTCGGATTGCGATTTGATATCGCAAATCGTTTCAAGACTTTGCTTTGCAATCCGAAATCTGCGATCTGGAATGGCGAACTTTCCCACCGTGCTCCGTATCAACCGGACCACGCCGGGTTCGAAAAAGAGAACCCCCGGGGTGTGCCGGGGGTGGGAGGTCATCGATCCGAAGGACATCGATCCGACCCGGTCGACCGAACGGATCGGACACGGTTGGGTCGGCGGGATCACCCTCAGGAACTGGCCGCGACCGGCTCGGTCGAGTCGGGCCCGGCCTTACCGCCGCGGGTCGAGGGGACGGCCAGGTAGGTCTGGTGCTCCCACTGGCCGGCCCAGGCCAGCCCGGCCCAGCGCTGCAGCGAGATCGACTTGACCGTGGGCCGGTCTTCGTCGCGGATCACCTCGCCCCAGGCGCCGGTGTAGGCGGCGCGGACCTGCGCCGACGTCCCGCCGTAGCAGAGCAGCCGTTCGCCGCTCGGCGCGAGGCAGGCGATGGCCCGCCAATCCTGGGCTCCGGTGGATTCACTGATACTCATCGTGGCTAATGTCCCCGCCCGTCGGGCCCTCGGTCGCCCCGCATCTCGGACATTCGGCCCGAATCCGGCGAGTCCGGGCGTCGCGACGGGTCTTCGTGTAGGTGTCAAGCATCCAGGACCGGCCATCCCCACGACCTCCGGCCGACCCTCGGCCTCGGAGGGCTCGGGGTGGATCATCCGGGAGGCCATCGAGTCAGCTTACGCCGCGAACACCCCGTCGGCAACTTGCGTCGCCGCGGTCCGACGGGCCTGGCGGGATCGACCGCTCCGGCTCGAAGGCGAAGAAAAGGTGGACGGGAGGAGGGGCGGCGTAGCCGATGATCCGATCGCGCGGCGGTCCGAAACCGTGTCGCGACCGGATCGATCGCCGGACATCGAGTATTCTACCGCCGTCGCCAGCTCAGGGCGAATAAATAATCGAAAAAACGAGTCCAAACATCGGTCCCAGGCCAACTTCGGTCTCCGAAGGTCGATCAAAGTTTCGGCGCGATTCGGAGCAGCACCTTCCCCCGTCGGCCCACCTTCTCGGCCTCGCGGACCGCGTCGCCGATGGCCCCGAGGGGGAACTCATGCCCCAGCTCGGTGGCGAGGACTCCCTTGCGGATCAGGTCGGCGATCTCCCGAAAGAGCAGGAGCATCTTGACCTTGCTCCGGGCCGCCGCCCAATGGCCGAGGTAGAACCCCTCGACGACCCGCTTGCCGGCGATCATCCGCCGGGGGTCAATCTCCAAGGGTTTCTGCTCGAGCGTCCCGTAGACGAGCATCCGCCCGTCCTCGCCCAGCGAGTCGAAGAGGCCCGTCCCGGTGTCGCCACCGACGGGGTCGACCGCGTACTTCACGCCGTCGTCGCCGACGACCCCGCGGACCTGGTCGCCGATCGGGCCGTCGGCCGGGCAGATCACCGCGTCGGCCCCGAGGCCCTTCAACTCGGCGATCGCCTCGCGGCGGCGGACGACGTTGATCGTCCGGAAGCCGTCGTGCCGGCCGAGCTTGATGATCATCCGCCCCAGGGTCGAGCCGGCGGCCGACTGGAGCAGCCAGGCCCCCTTGGGGACCCCCAGGACATGCCGGACCATCGCCAGGACCGTGGCCGGATTGACGAAGAACGAGGCCACCTGCTCGTCGGGCAAGTCCTTGGCGACCGGGACCACCCGGAGCGCGGGGACGACCGTGTATTCCGCCCAGTTGCCCCCGGTCTGGCTGAGGACCGCGACGCGACGGCCGACATAGAACTTGCCGATCAGTCCCGGGCCGGCCGCCTCGACGATCCCCACCCCTTCGTAACCGGGTGTGAAGGGCAACAGGGGCATCACCCCGTATTTGCCCCGGATCGTCAGGAGGTCGGACGGGTTGATCGGGCTGGCGATCATCCGGACGCGGACCTCGCCGGGGCCGGGCTGGTGGACCGGCATCTCGACCGGGCGGAGGACCTCGGACGGGTCGCCGAACTTCTCGAAGCGGATGGCCTTCATTGCGGTCCCGGGTCGTTGATGGGGCCCGGGGGCCGGCTCGCCCCGGGCGGGCGCGGGTGACCCCGACGGCCGGGTCGGTTATCATAAGCCCCCGAGCCCGAGGGCGGAACCCGGCAGGGGCGCCGCCCGGCCGACCGCCCGACCGCCCGAGGACGACCCGCCGATGCCCGTCGAACCGCTCGTCACGACCGAATGGCTCCAGGACCACCTGGGCGACCCCGGGGTCCGCGTCGTCGACATCCGGGGCTCCGTCGCGACCCGGCCGGTCGCGCCGGGGGTCGAGGAGGCGACCTATCGCGGGGCCCCGGGGGAGTACGCCGCCGGCCACGTCCCGGGCGCCGTGTTCGTCGACTGGACGACCGACATCGTCGACCTCGACGACCCGGTCCCCGCCCAGGTCGCCGGCCCCGAGCGGTTCGCCCGCGCGATGGGGCAGCGGGGTGTGGGCGACGAGACGCACGTCGTCGCGGTCGACCACATGGGCGGGCAGTTCGCGACCCGGCTCTGGTGGGCCTTGGCCTACTACGGCCACGACCGCGTGAGCGTGCTAGACGGCGGCTGGAATCGCTGGGTCGAGGAGGGCCGGCCGGTCGAGTCGAGCCCGGTGGCCCCCCTGCCGGCGACGTTCACCCCCCGCCCGCGCCCCGGGCTCCGGGTCGAGGCCGCCGACCTCGCCTCCCGACTGGGCGAGCCCGGCCTCCAGCTCCTCGACGCCCGCGACGCGGGCCAGTTTACCGACGCCCGCCGCAGGGGTTCGCGCGGGGGCCACATCCCCGGGGCCCGGAACGTCCCCCGCGAGCTGTTCTTCGCCGAAGGCGGCGGATTCCGGCCGCTCGGGGAGATCCGCGAGGTCGTCGACCGGCTCGGCCTGAGCCCCGACCGGCCGACCGTCGCCTACTGCAACGGGGGCGTCGCGGCGACGGTCGTCCTGTTCCACCTGGCCCGGCTCGGGTTCCCGCCCTCGGCGAATTACGACGGCTCGTGGAACGAGTGGGGCGAGCGGGCCGACCTCCCCGTTGAGGCTTAATCGGCCGATCCGGAACGGGCCCGTCGCGACCCCGAGAATCTCGTCGAACAGGCTTGCCCCGACGGCCCGCGGCGTGCAATCTTGTGGGGGCCCCGATCCGACCGATCGCGGCACGTCCCCTTGACCGTCGGCCAACGTCCTCGAAGAAGGGAAGGTTTCGAAGATGGGAGACAAGGCGCCGAAGGACATCAAGAAGAAGAAGAAGAACGCCGACGCCAAGAAGGCCACCCCGTCCAAGCCGGCCGCGGCACCGGCCAAGTCGGACAAGAAGTGACCCGACTCGTGAGGAAAGCGCGGCGGTCGGCCCGACTTCGCTCGGGGCCGACCGCCTAGCTCAAGGGCTAGCCCGTCCGGGGATCGCGGCCGGATCGGAGGTCGGACTGGGCCGCGGCCAGGCTCCGGGCCGTCAACGCGACCGCGAACGGATGGCCGGGGACCGCGTGCTGGGGGTCGGAGAGCTGCCAGGCCAGCGCCAGGGCCGACCGGGCCAGGTCGGGGTCGCCCGAGGCGTGCCAGAACGACGACATCCACAGCAGCATCCGCCGATAATGCTCGAGCCGGCCCACGATCCGCCGCTCGAACAGATAGCGGAACGCCCCGGCGTCGCGCCTCGGGTCGGGCGGCGACTCGCCCGAGCGGAGCGCGATCTCCTCGGCCAGGTCGTAGGTCAGGTCCGAGCGGTCGACCCAGTCGGGGCAGGCTTCGAGGATGGACCAGGAGGCCTCGGCCATCATGTCGAGGGCATGCGAGGCGAGGTCCGCGTCGTCGAAGAGGCCGACGAACGGCCGGGGCTGGAAGTCCGGGCCGGCCGTGCGCTCGGCCCAGTAGCGAAGCACCGGGTTGGTCTCCGGACCGCAGAGCAGGAGGCTCCCGGCGAGTAGGCCGAGGGCGAGGCCGGGGGCATCCTCGACGACCGCGCGATCGCGGCGAGACTCGCATTCCTCGAACAGGCCCATCGCGGTCGCGGAATCGTCGACGACCTGGCCGTCCACGTCGACGACCCCGCCCCAGACGTCGCAACGGAACGACGCCACGACCCACCGCCCCCGGTCGCGGCCGGCCAGGACGATCGAGCCCCGCCCGCCGCCGTCGAGCGCGGTGACCAGGTTGCCGATCGGCTCGGGCCGGGCGCGATCGGGCCGGGCCAGGGCCCGCGCGATGGCGGCCTCGGGGTCGCCGCCCTCCGCGGCCAGGCGGCGGCGGGCCCGATCGCGGACGGCCGGGTCGGGATGGTCGTGGGCGATGGCGCCCCAGGCGTCGCTGGCCTCGGCGTCGTCGACGCCCCGGGCGGCCAGGGCGTCGAGGGCCGAGGCCCGGGTGGTCGGGTCGTGGGCGAAGCTCAGGAGCCGGAGGAAGGCGACGAGGCCCGGCCCGCTCGGGAAGTCGGCCAGGCCGGCGATGATCTCGGCCCGGACCTCCGGCTCGATCGCCCCGAGCCCCTGGAGCGCGACCCACGAGCCTTCGGGGACGTCTTCGAGCTGCTCGACGAGAGTCGGCAGCGCATCGTCGGCCTCGAACGCCTCGTTCAGCTCCTCCCAACGCTCGGCCAGCTCGGGATAATCGCCCAGCAGGCCCGAGCTTTCGACCAGCGCCAGCGCCTCCCACGCCCGGTCCGGGGCCAGGTCGGGCTGGTCGACGATCGCCCGCGCCAGCTCCCCCATCAGCTCGGGCGTGGCATACGCCTCGACCAGCCGGAGGACCGCCTCGCCGTCCGCCCCGCCGAGGTCGCCGAATCGCCCCCGCGCCGCCTCACGGAGCCGGTCGACGGGGAACCGCTCGACCAGCCGGGCGAGCTGGGCGTCCTGCCTCTCCTCGCCCCAATCCCGGCGGTCTCGGAGCGCGTCGAGGAGGGCCTCGGGAGACTCCGGCGGCCCATCGCCCGGCGTTTGCGCTTCCATGTCGTCACCCCTCCGAGCCATCCGAGGCCGGGCCGTAGCCCGCACCCACCTTGACAAACCCGCGCCGGGCGGGCAAGGCCGAAGCGATCCGCGATCCCGAGGGCGGGAGTCACTCCTCACCGGCCTCCGGGCCGCCCTCCTCCTTGAACTTGGAGATCCCCGACCAGGTCAGGTCGACCTCGCTCTCCAGGGTGGCTTGCTCGGAGAGGTCCGGGTCGATCTCGGTCAGGAACCGGCTGGGCCGGGTGATGAGTGTGGGGCCTCGGCCACCGCGCGGGATGGTCAGGGGATAGGTCAAATAAAGTTCATCCATCGCCCGGGTCACGGCGACGTAGAAGACGCGGCGTTCCTCGTCCTCGCCCCCGGGCTCGCCGAGGGCACGGGCGCCGGGGAAGCCGTCCTCGACGAGGCGGGGGATGAAGACCCGGGACCATTCGAGCCCCTTGGCCTGGTGGATGGTGCTGAGGACGAGGTGGTCGGTCGGCTCCTCGGAGCCCATGCTGTCGACCCCGTAGACGTCGCCGGCGAGCATCAGGTCGGCCAGGAGTCGCTCCAGGCTGTCGTATCGCGTGGCCAGCACGGCCATCTGCTCGATGTCGGCGATCCGGTTCTCGGGCCGTTCGTAGCGGGCCTTCACGGTGTCGGGATAGCCGCCCTGGAGGATCGCCCCGATCGCCGCCGCGGGCCGGGTCGCGGGCCTGGCCGCCTCGACCTTGCGGAGGTCGGCGACGAAGCCGGCGAAGTAGCCCTTGCTCTTGGTCGGGACCAGGGCCATCGTCTCGGCGGTGGTCAGCGCCGCGATCGGGTCGGGCGCCTCGATCAGCCGCGAGCAGAGGGCCGAGGCCTTGGCCGGGCCGACGCCGGGCAACAAGAGCAGGAGCCGCCGCCAGGCGGGCTCGTCGCGGGCGTTGACCAGGATCCGGAGGTAGCCGAGCACGTCCTTGATGTGGGCCTGCTCGAAGAAGCGGAGGCCGCTCCGGACGGTATAAGGGATGCCCCGGGCGACCAGCTCGGCCTGGAGCAGGATGCTGTCGTGGTGGTTGCGGTAGAGCACGGCCATCTTGCCGAGCGAGAGCCCCTCGTCGCGGAGTTCGAGGATCTGCTGGCAGAGGTAGTCGGCCTCCTCGTGGACGTCGGCCGCCGGGACGACCAGCGGGCGGACGCCCGGGCCGCGGGCGGAGACCAGGGTCTTGGGGAAGCCCGAGACGTTGTGCGCGATCGAGGCGTTGGTGAAGGCCACGATCTCGGGCGTCGATCGGTAATTCGTCTCGAGCCGGAAGATCGACGTGCCGGGGTTCCGCTCGGGGAACTTGAGGATGTTGTCGTAGTTCGCCCCGCGGAACTTGTAGATCGACTGGGCGTCGTCGCCGACGGCCGTGAGGTTGCCCGGGCCCTCGCGGGCGATCGTCTCGACCAGGGTAGCCTGGACGAGGTTGGTGTCCTGCATCTCGTCGACCAAGAGATGGCGGAACATCTTGCCCTGCGCGGCGCGCTGCTCGGGGAAGTCTTCGAGGAGCCGGGCCCACTGGCCGAGGAGGTCGTCGTAGTCCATGCAGTTGGCGGCCTTCTTCCGCCTGGCATAGGCGACGGAGGCGGCTTCGAGCGGGTCGATCCACTCCTGCCAGTCGGGGTTGCGCTCGAGGACGACCTCGCGGAACGGCCGGCGGACGTTGAAGGCCAGGCTGATGATATGGCCGACGGCCGAGGGCTTGGGGGCCATCCGGCCCGACCCGACGAGCCCGGCATCGTCCATCGCCAGGCGGACGAGGTCGTGCTGATCCTCGCCGTCGAGGATGGTGAAGTTGGTCCCGAAGCCGAGGGCCGCGGCCGATCGACGGAGCAGGCGGTTGCCGATGTGATGGAACGTGCCGGCCCAGAGCTTGGCCGCCTGCGGGCCGATCAGGGCCTCCAGCCGGCCGACCATCTCCCGCGCGGCGCGGCGGGTGAAGGTGACGAGCAGGATCGACTCGGCCGGGACCCCCCGGGCGATCAGGTAGGCCACCCGATACGTGATGACCCGCGTCTTGCCCGAGCCCGGCCCGGCCAGGATCAGGTTGTAGCCGTCCGGCGCCGTGGCCGCCGCGTGCTGGGCTTGGTTCAGCTCGGCGGCGAACCGCGCGGCCAGCCGATCGTCGCCGGCCCTCTGGAGTCGGATCTTGCGCATGCTGGCGGGCCCGTCCGTCGCTTGAACATGGTCTTTCCACGCGGCGAAGATCCCATTATAGTCGGCCCGGACCGTCGAACGACTCACGCGCCGGGAATCCGCCCGCGACGGCGCGACGCGACCGGGGCACTCGCCCCAGGGCAGGGAGGCCCGTAGAATGTCGACCATGGAGGAAGGACTCGCCACCCACATCATCCGCGAGCCGAGCGTCCGCCTCGTCGGCCGGCTCGCGATCGACGAGGACGAGCTGGCCGGCTTCCTCGACGACGAGGGGGTCTCGTCCTGGCGGACGGACACCGGGATCGCCGCCGAGAAGCTCGTCGAGGTCGCCGGCCGGCTCTGCTACAAGAGCTATGCCAAGCCCCGACCCGGCGGCAACGCGTCGTACCTCGGCCACATCCTCGAAGTCGGCCACGGCTCGGTGATCGAGCACGCCGTGTTCAACTTCATCGTCACCGGCGTGAGCCGGTCGCTGACGCACGAGCTGGTCCGCCACCGCGCGGGCTGGGCCTACAGCCAGCGGTCGCAACGGTTCGTGGACGAGCAGGACTGCTCGTTCGTCGAGCCCGACCCGATCGCCGACGACCCCGAGCTGCATCGGATCTGGCTCGAAGCGGTCACCGCCTCGCACAACGCCTACGCCCGGCTGGCGGAGGGGCTGGCCGCGAAGTTCGCGGACATCGACGACCGGACCGTCCGCCGCAAGAAGGCCCGCGAGGCCGCGCGGAGCGTCCTGCCCAACGCCACCGAGACCCAGATCTTCGTGACCGCCAACGCCCGGGCCCTCCGCCACTTCATCGAGGCCCGCGGCGACGCTGCGGCCGACGCCGAGATCCGCAAGGTGGCCGTGGCCATGCTCAAGATCCTCCAGGTCGAGAGCCCCAACCTGTTCGGCGACTACACCCTGATCGACCTGCCCGGCGGCGGCCAGGCGGCGACCACCCCGCATCGTAAAGTCTGACCCGGCAACCGGCCCGGTCGCGCGGCCCCGAAAACTTGCGAACTGGCATGGACGGGCGGTTCGCCGGGCGTTACCTTGATCTGGTCGAGCAATCTGGCCCCCTTCCCTCGCTTCCCATAGACGACCCCCGGGCGATGATGAGACCCGGGTCCCCGGGTCGGACCACATCCCGGCGATCACCCTCTCAACCCTCGCCCGATCGCGGGGCTTCCCGGCGTCCCGCCGCGATCCGAACAAGTCCCTCCCCGGTCTCGTCTCCCCCCGACCTCCGACACCCGCCCGGCCCCGCCCGGCCGGGGCCGAGCTTGTTTGACTTCCCACCCCAGGTCGACCCACCGAGCGATCGTCATGAGCACGGCCGAACGCACGCATTCCGGCGTCTTGGAAATGCACCCCAAAGGCCACGGGTTCCTCCGCGACCCCGCGCGTAACTTCAAGGCCGGCAATAATGATGTCATCGTAGGGTTGCCCCTGTTGTCGAAATTCCACCTGAAGCAGGGTGTGAGCCTCACCGGGCTGGCCGACGAGCCGCGGAAGGGCGAAGGTCCTCGGCTCTCCGAGCTGATCGAGATCGACGGCCGGACCCCCGAGCAATATCTCGGGCTCCGCGGCTTCGACGAGCTGACGGCGATCGACCCCCACAACGTCATCCGCCTCGAGACCGCCGCCGAGCCGATGGGGATGCGGGTCATGGACCTGCTCACTCCGATCGGCAAGGGCCAGCGCGGGCTGATCGTGTCGCCGCCCCGGTCGGGCAAGACGATTTTGCTCCAGCAGATCGCCGCCGCCGTGGCCCAGAATCACCCCGAGCTGCACCTGATCGTGCTCCTGATCGACGAGCGGCCCGAGGAGGTGACCGAGATGCGCCGGGGGGTCCGCGGCGAGGTGATCGCCTCGTCGTCCGACCACGCGATCGAGGAGCATATCCGCCTGGCCCAGCTCACCGTCGACCGGGCCAAGCGGATCGCCGAGGGGGGCGGTCAGGTCCTGATCCTCCTGGACAGCCTCACGCGGCTGGCCCGGGCCTACAACAAGGGCTCGAACTCGGGGCGGACGATGTCCGGCGGCATGGACATCAAGGCCCTCGACGTCCCCAAGCGGCTCTTCGGCGCCGCGCGGACCTTCGAGGAGGGGGGCTCGCTGACCGTCCTGGCCACCTGCCTGGTCGAGACCGGCAGCCGGATGGACGAGCTGATCTTCCAGGAGTTCAAGGGGACCGGCAACATGGAGGTCGTGCTCGATCGCCGCCTGGCCGACCGCCGGGTCTGGCCGGCGATCGACATCCAGCAGTCGGGCACCCGCAAGGAAGAACGCCTGCTCGACGCGGAGACCCTCCGCCGCGTCACCCTCCTGCGGCGGACCCTCTCCGGGATGAAGCCGGCGGAGGCGATGGAAGCCCTCGTCCGCCAGCTCGGCAAGTTCCCGAGCAACGCCGAGTTCCTCGACAAGATCGGCCAGTCCGTGAAGGACCGCTGATCCATTCAATCGAGCGACCGGACCCGGATCGCCCGGAATCGGATCGGCCGCCCCTCCGACTGCCAGCCGATCGGGCCGCGTGCGGTCCGGGCCGAATCCCCCCGGGCGACCTCGACGCCGTTCAGGACGCTGACGACCGTCCCCCCCCGGCAGGTCACCTCGGACCGGTTCCACTCCCCCACCGCCTTCACCGCCGCCCTCTGGGCCGCGGGGTCGCCCCGGCCCCGGAACGTCGGGTCGTCGATCGCGAAGACGGCGCCGGCGTCGGCCTGCGCGAGCTGGACCTGGACGCAGCCCGGCCAGACCTTGTGCGGCCGGGCGATCCGGACGAGCACCCCGCTGTTGCCCCGAAAGCCGGCATCCGTCGCGAGGTCGGCGGGCCGGTCGTATCGCCAGTCGAAGGCGAGGATGAAGTCGCCATAGTCTTGCCGCGTCGCGAAGTAGCCGAGCGGCTTGCCCGTGAGCCTGACCTCGCCGTCGACGATCGCGATCGACCCGGCCCCGATCCCTACCAGCTCGAACTGCGCCGGGTCGGCGCCCCGGAGCAGCGGCGATCCGTCGTCGGCGAGTGGGGCCGGGCCGGCGGCCAGGAAAAACGAAGCTAGCGAGACGGCGAGAGTAGAACGCATGTCGGGAGATCCCGCGGGGATGGGGGGGCGTGCCCGGAGTGTATCGCAAGCCGGACGGCCGTTGCCATTCCTGATGGCTCGGCCCTCTCGTCGGGTGGACAGAAATCCACCAACAAGACCGGGCCGCACCAAGCCGGAAGATGTGACGGCTCGACGGCAAAACGAAGCCAACGGCGGCGATGTTCTTTCGGGTGGTCTGTCTCTGCCCTCTTGTAGGGTGGATGAAATCCACCAAGGCCGGACCACACCGCCCGAAGATTGGTGGATTTCATCCACACCTGCAAGAGATGTTCCGATTCGATCGCTGGTGGCTGCTGCTCCGGGGCAGTTTGACGGCTCGACGGCTCGGCGGCAAAACGAAGCCAAGGAAAGGAACGGTCCTTCGGTCGCGATGCCAAGGAAAGCATCGCTCCGATCTGTGGTCTATGAGTCTCGTATTCCCGGGCGAGGGCGGGATTTGGGATCGGCCAACGGGCGGGCCGGCGATGCCTTGTCGCTGCGGCGGTCCGCCGTTAATCTGATGGATAGGTTCAGGCGGGCCTGATTCGTCGCTTTCACGTCCTCGGCCTGGCATCCGATGTCCTCCTCGGGAGCGCACGCATGGCCGAGCCCATCGACCCCCGTCGCCCCGAGCCTCCGGCTATCCCCCCCCTCCAGCGTCTCTGGAAGGCGACGCCCGAGCCCGAAGATGACCCGCCGGCCGTCCCGGAGAAGACGCGCAAGAAGAAGAAGCGGGCGGGCGATGCCGGGGACGCGAAGTCGGGCGGGAAGAAGTCGAAGAAGAAAGCCACCGGCCCGGTCGACGACGACGGCACGGGCGCGACCAAGCTCGCCGAGACCCCGGTCCTCGACACTTACGAGGCCCGCCAACGCGCCCGATGGATCATCGGCGGGGTGCTCGGGGCCGTCGGGATGATCTCCCTGGTCGTGATCGTCCGCGCCTTCCGGGGGGGCGAGGTCGAGCCGAAGGAGAACGGCGAGTCCCGCGAGACGAAGGGGGCCCTCGACCCCCGCCTCAACCTGGAGCCGGAGGCGCACAACCTGGTCGAGATGGCCCGCCAGGCCGACAAGGCGGGCAAGCCCAGGTCCGCCCTCGACCTGCTCGGCAAGGTCGCCAAGAACTACCAGGGGACGCCGTCGGCGCGGGTCGCGATGGAGGCGATCGATCGCAATCGCCGCAACCGCCCGCTGTTCGGCCTCGACGCGGACGAGCACCCCATCGGGCCCAGGCCGCCGACCCCGACCAAGCCCGGGGCGACCGCCACGACTTCGCCCGCGGCAAAGGCGGCCCCGGAGATCGCGACCGCGACCACGGCCGCCCCGCCCGCGGAGGCGACCGGGCCGAGCCCGCCGACGCCCGACCTCGTCAATGGCCGGCCGTCCCTCGTGGGGAAGCCGCTGCCCGTCGGGTTCCTCCCGAAACCGGGGGCGGCCGTCCACGCCTCCGGCTGGCCCACCGAGATCGTCTGCCACCGCGACGGCGCCATCATGGTCCTCGTCCCCGGCGCCTCGTTCCCCATGGGCCGGGACGACGGCGACCCGGCCGAGCGGCCCGCCCACCGCGTGACCGTCTCGACTTACTACATCGATCAGCATGAGGTCACGGTCCGCCAGTATCAGCAGTTCCTCAAGGAGTCGGGCCGGCCGCTGGACTCGAACTCGAACCGTGCGGCCTCCAAGGAGGCCCCCGAGGCCGCCAATTTCTCGGACCTCCCCGCCGTGAACGTCAGCGCCCGCGAGGCCAAGGCCTATTGCGAGTGGGCCCGGCGTCGCCTCCCCACCGAGGCCCAGTGGGAACTGGCCGCGCGGTCGGCCGACGGCCGGATCTCGTTCTGGAACGGAGACCTGCCGCGCAAGGACCCGCCCAAGGGGTTCCGGACGATGGAGCCGGTCATGAGCCTCGCGACCGACGTCTCTCCTTTCGGCGCCTTCGACCTCGGCGCCAACGCCTGGGAATGGACCTCGGAGTGGTACGACTCGCAGCATTACCAGCAGCTCAAAGCGGGCGTCAACGACCCGACCGGGCCGGCGCAGAGCCGGACCAAGCCCGCCCAGGTGACCGTCAAGGGGGGGTCGAAGCTCGGCATCCTCACCTGGCGCGAGGGCGTCCGGATCGAGGCTCGCCAGCCCCACCTCGGCTTCCGGGGGGCCTTGCCCGTCGAGGGCACGCCGGCCGCTCCCCCCTCCGCGAGCCCCGCCAACGGCCCGGCCCTGCCGGGCGGTGTCGTGCCGTTCTGATCGGCGCCAACCGGCGATGATGCCGGGGGATCGATCACGCCCGCGGTGACCCGGCGGGGGTCGTCTCGTCGCGGGCCAGGAACCAGCGCACGGATCGCTCGATGCTCTCGCGGTTGCCGAGGGCGGGGTTCCAGCCGAGCCGGGCCGTCGCCTTCTCGGTGCTGTAGGACAAGGACCGTCCCATCAGCCAGGTGGCGTAGCGGGTGATGAGCGGGGGACGCCGGCGCCGGCCGAGCCGCCCGAGGGCTTCGAGGAGGAAGGCGACCCCGAAGACGACCGGATACGAGACGTGTCGGGAGGGGATCGGGGCCCCGCTGGCCCGGGCGAAGAGGGTCAGGAACTCGCGCTGGGTGATCTGGCCCTGATGGGTGATGTTGTACGCCTCGCCGACCGAGCCGGGATCGCGGGCCGCCAGGATCGCGGCGTCGGCGACGTTGCCGGCATAGATCGCGCTCAGGGGGTTGTCGCCCGGGCCGATCAAGGGGACCTTGCCCGCCCGGAGCCGGCCGACCAGCCGTTCGAGCGTCGTCCGGTCGCGCTCGCCGTAGAGCCAGCTCGGCCGGATGACGGTGAGCGGGAGGCCGTCGGCCGCGTGCATCCGCCAGAGCATCCGCTCGCAATCGACCTTGCTCCGGGTGTAATAGTCCCAGACCGGCCAGAGCCGCTGCCCGAGCGCGGCCGACTCGTCGATCGGCGGGCTCCCCTCGGGCGGGTGGCCGTAGGCGCTCGTCGAGCTGATGTGGAGGAAGCGGCCGATCCCGGCCTCGATCGAGGCCAGGGCGAGGCGGTTCGTCGCGTCGAGGCAGTCGACTTGGAACTCACGCCAATCGCCCCAATCGCCGACCTTCGCCGCGCAGTGGTAGACGTCGTCAACCCCACGGACGGCCCGGGAGACCGAGTCGGCATCGGCCAGGTTGCCGACGACGAGCTCGACTCCCAGGTTCTCCAGGAAGGCGGTCCGCGAGCCCGGGCGGACCAGGGCACGGATGCGATCGCCCCGGGCGACGAGCTTCTCGGCGATGTGGCTCCCCAGGAGCCCGGTGGCTCCGGTGACGAGGCAGGGTCGGGGGTTCGGTCGGGTTGCCACGCCAGGATTCCCCGAGGACAGGCCGGAAAGGGTGCTCGAAAGGGGGCCGAGGGTGAGGGGCATCGGGGCGGATTCGGCCGGAATGGCTTCGCATCCGGCAAAGTCAAGGGAGCGCGTGATTTTGCAAGGAAGGAGGGGGGTTGGGGCGTCCCGTTGTCATTATGCCGCATTCGAACGGATTGCGGCGGCCAAACACGGCGATTCGGACTCTGGCCATGACCCCCGGAACCACCATGCCGGAAGAAACCATCGACCCTGGTCTGCTCGAGCAGACGAAGACGCAGATCCGCAAGCTGGTGGCCGAGATCGCCGAGCTGGCCGAGTCGGACATCCAGCCCAACGAGTTCTACGGCGAGTTCCTCAACCGCGTCGTGGCCGCCGTGGCGGCCTCGGGCGGCGCGTTGTGGCTGATGGACGGCCGGGGCGGGATCAAGCTCCAGCAGCAGCTGGAGTTCCACCTCACCGGCCTGCTCGACGGCCGGGTCCGGACCCAGCCGCACGACGCCCTCCTCGGCTGCATGATCCAGGCCTCGCAGGCCACGATCATCCCGCCCGGCGCGGCGGTCGAGGGCGTCCCCAACGCGGGCAACCCGACCGGGTTCTCGCTGATCCTCGCCCCGCTGACCGTCGACAAGCAGGTCGTCGGCCTCGTCGAGATCCTGATGGACCCGACCCGCCGCGCGGCGCAGCAGAAGAGCACGCTCCGGTTCGTCGGCGACCTCTGCGACCTGGCCGGGCAGTACCTCAAGAACCGCCAGATGCGGCAGATGATGTCGCAGCAGCGGCTCTGGAACCAGCTCGAGACCTTCACCCACGCCGTCCACGGCTCGCTCGACCTCAAGGAGGCCTGCTTCGCGGTCGCCAACGACGGCAAGCGGCTCGTCGGCTCGGACCGCCTGAGCGTGGCGCTGAAGGTCGGCGGCCGGACCATGATCGAGGCCGTCAGCGGCCAGGAGGTGGTCGAGCAGCGGGCCAACCTGATCCGCGAGCTGACCCGGCTCTGCAAGGCCGTGATCCGCTCGGGCGAGGACCTCGTCTACACCGGGAACACCGAGGGGTTCGCCCCCGACCTCCGCGACTGCCTGGAGTCGTACGTCGACGAGTCCGGCTCCAAGGCCGTGATCGTCACCCTCCTGCACAAGCCGGAAGTGGACCCGACGAAGGAGAAGGTGGCCTTCGGCTGCCTCGTCGCCGAGCAGATCGGCGACGAGATGGCCCCGACCGACGCCCACGCCCGCTGCGAGGTCGTCGCCCGCCACTCCTCCACCGCGCTCTGGAATGCGTCGGAGTACGACCGGGCGCTCCTGCCGGTCTTGAAGCTGATCGGGACGCCCTGGCGGTTCTTCCGGGGCCGGACCCTGGCGAAGATCCTCGGCGTCCTGGCCTTGCTGGTCTCCGTCCTGCTGGTCCTGACGTTTGTGCCCTGGCGGCTGACGATCGAGGGCAAGGGCTCGCTCCTTCCCGAGAACCGCCGGAACCTGTACGCCCCGATCGCCGGCGTCGTCCTGGCCGTGCCCGTCGAGCACGGCCAGCTCGTCAAGGAAGGCGAGGTCGTCTGCGAGATCGAGAGCAAGGACCTCCAGAAGGAGTGGACCAAGCTCATGGCGGCCAAGCAGGAGGCCCAGACCCAGGAGGACAGCCTCCGGAGGCAGGCCAACGGCCCGAGCCTGCCCGGCCGCAACGACGAGAAGGTCTCGCTCCAGGCCCAGCAGTACGAGGCCCACATCAAGGCCGAGAGCGCCGAGAAGCAGATCAAGATCATCCAGGAGCAGATCGAGTCGCTCAAGGTCCGCGCCCCGCAGGACGGGATCATCACGACCTGGGAGCCGCAGAAGACCCTGAAGGGCCGGCCGGTCGAGATCGGCACCGAGTTGCTCCAGGTGGCGGCCGTCGCGGGCGAGTGGTTGATGGAGGTCGAGGTGCCCGACGACGACATGGGGCCGATCCTCGACGCCCAGTCGCGGCTCCGCAAGGAGGTCGCCGCCGGGACCAAGCCGCCCGGCTCGACCCTGGAGGCCTACTTCGTGACGGCCACCGACCCCGAGCACCGCTACCCCGGCTTCGTCCGCCTGGTCGGCGCCCGGGCCGAGACCGTCGAGACCAAGCACGTCGTCAAGGTGACCGTCGGCTTCACCGAGAAGGTCCGGGCCGACTTCCTGACGCGGAACCAGTCGCTCCGGCCCGGCTCCGAGGTCCGCGCCCGGGTCCAGTGCGGCGAGGCCCGGCTGGCCTACGTCCTGCTCCGCGACGTCGTGCACGTCTTCTACGAGACCGTCCTGTTCCGCTGGCCGTTCCTGAAGTGACCGAGGCCGGCCGGATCTCCACCGTCCCCATACTACCCATTTTTCGCCGTCGGATCGGGATCATCGCCCCCCAGCTTCGGAGCCTCGACATGCCCCTGACCCGGAAAGCCTTCGCCCTCTCGCTGGGCCTCCTCGGCACCCTCTCCGCCGCGACGATCGCCCAGCCGCAGCGGTCGGGACAGTCCGACGGCCAGACCCTGACGGTCGAGGACGCGACCGTCGACTGGTTCCAGAAGTCGGACGTCTCGGCCCTCCGCGAGGGGGTGATCGACCGGATGGAGCTGCGGATCGGCAAGGAGGTCGGGTCGCCGGTCAACGGCCAGGGGGCCATCATCGGCTACCTCCACAAGGAGGTCGCCGACCTCGAGGTCGCGCAGGCCCGGATTCAGGCCGAGAGCAACGGGGCGATCCTCAAGGCCGAGGCCCAGCGGGAACTCTCGGTCCGCGTGCTCAAGCGGAACGAGAGCCTCCTCAAGAAGGGGCCGAACTTCATCTCCCAGGAGGAGATCCAGAAGGCCGAGGCCGAGTATCTGGTGGCCAACGCCGCGGTCCTCGAGGCCCGAGACACCCAGAAGCTGGCCGTGGCCAAGCTCGCCTCGGCGCAACGGGCCGCCGACGAGCACGTCATCCGCGCCCCGTTCGCCGGCTGGGTCATCGAGGAATACAAGCACGAGGGCGAGAGCGTCCGGGCCAACGAGCCCGTCGTCAAGGTCGGCAACCTCGACAAGGTCCGCGTCTGGGCCTACATCCCGATCGAGTACGCCTACAGCGTGATCGTGGGGACCGAGATCGCCATCCAGCCGAGGCTCTCCAACGGGGCCCGGACCGGCAAGCACCCGATCGAGCAGAAGAAGTTCCGCGGCGTGGTGACGTTCGTCGACCCCGCGCTCCAGGCGATCGGCGAGAGCGGCGTCCGCGTCTTCGCCGAGATCGACAACCAGGGCCACGAGCTCCGGCCGGGCCTGAGGGCGACGATGACCTTCTTCCTCAAGCCCGAGGGCACGACCCCGCTCCCCGCCACCGCACCGGCCAGCGTCGGGGCTCGGTCGCCGGAGCTGCCCCCCCTGCCCCGCTGAGATCGCGCCAAGAGGCCGGAGGGCGGCCATCGCCCCCGCCTCCCGGCCCGAGCGAGCGGACCGACGGATACTTGAGCGACGCGGCGACGGGCGAGATCCCGACCCAGGCCAGGCCGAAGCGAGGACGATCGACCGATGAGCTCAGCCCCCACCATGGTCCCCAGCTTGCCGATGGGGCAGGCCGCCGAGCACCTCCAGGTCAAGCTCCGGCCCGACCTGATCGTCCAGCCCCAGTTCTACGAGGGGATGACGCACTACGTCATCAAGGACCCGATCGCGCTGAAGTATTTCCGGTTCAAGATCGAGGAATACTTCCTGCTCCAGCAGTTCGACGGCAAGCAGACCCTCCAGGACGTGAAGCGGGCCTTCGAGCGCAAGTATCGGCCGCAGACGATCACCGTCGACGACCTGCTCCGGTTCGCCTCGCAGCTCCACGAGGCCGGGATCGCCCTGATCGACAGCCCCGACCAGGCCCAGGCGCTGGTCCGGCGGCGCAAGAAGAACCAGTGGAAGAAGGCCTGGCAGTTCCTCGCCAACATCCTCTACATCAAGATCCCGGTCGTCGACCCCGAGAAGCTGCTCACGGGGATGTACCCGTACTTCCGCTGGATCTACACGACGGGCTTCATCGCCTTCAGCGTCGGGATGATGCTCGCGGCCCTGACCCTGGTGGCCAGCCAGTGGACCACCTTCTCGGCCCGCTTGCCCGACTTCCAGAGCTTCTTCACCTGGCGGACGATCGTCTACTTCTGGTGCAGCCTGGCGATCATCAAGATCATCCACGAGTTCGGCCACGGGCTCACCGCCAAGCACTTCGGCGGCGAGGTCCACGAGATGGGGATGCTCTTCCTCGTCCTCACCCCGGCGCTGTATTGCGACGTGACCGATAGCTGGCTCCTGCCCAGCAAGTGGAAGCGGATCTGGATCTCGGCGGCGGGGATCTACGTCGAGTGCTTCCTGGCCAGCATCGCCACGTTCGTCTGGTGGAACACCGAGCAGGGGCTGCTCAACAGCCTCTGCCTGGCGACGATGTTCATCTGCTCGGTGAACACGATCCTCTTCAACGCCAACCCCCTGCTGCGGTACGACGGCTACTACGTGATGTCCGACTATCTGGAGATCCCCAACCTCCGGATCAAGAGCACGCAGTTCTTCGCCTACCTCTTCCAGGAGAAGGTACTGGGCCTGGAAATCCCGGTGCAGAGCTACATGCCCCGGTCGCGGCGGTCGCTGTTCGTGATCTACGCGATCGCCAGCTACGTGTACCGCTGGGTCGTGACGTTCAGTATCCTCTACTTCCTCAGCCAGTTCCTCAGGCCGTACAAGCTCCAGTCGATCAGCTACATGATCGCGGGCGGGTCGCTGGTCCCGTTGCTCTTCATGCCGCTCTACCAGGGCGTCAAGTTCATCCGTCAGCCGGGGAGGATGCGTAAGGTGAAAAAGGTACGCGCGGCCGTCTTCGCCGCGGTGGCCGTCGCGACGGTCACCGGGATTCTCCTGATCCCCACCCCGCTCCGGGTCCAGGGGACGCTCGTGCTGACGGCGGCCAGGCCGACCGAGATCTACGCCGAGGTCCCTGGCCGGCTCGAGACGATCAACGTCAAGGACGGCGACCTCGTCAAGGCGGGCGACGTCCTGGCCACCCTCTCCAACCCCGAGAAGCAGCTCGAATATCGCCAGCTCCTCGAGCAGTCGGAGACCAACCACATCAAGGGCGTGATCTTCGGCAGCAACTCCAGCGGCGAGAGCCGGGCCCAGATGACCCAGTGCTTCAAGATGGTCGAGGACCTCGAGCCCGCCATCTCCAAGGTCACCGACCAGATCGGCAAGCTCACGCTGGTCGCCCCCCGCGAGGGCCGGGCCATGGGCGTGCCGCACAAGGAGACCCGGGGCCAGTACCTCAAGCCGGGCAAGCCGCTCATGGAGATCGGCGACACCCACAAGCTCGAGGCCCACATGATCCTCGACCAGTCCGACGTCGACCTCGTGAAGGTCGGCGACGACGGCAACCGGGCGACCGCCTGGGTCAAGGTCTACGGGACCTCCGAGACGACCTGGAAGAGCTACGTCGCCGAGGTCGCAATACGCGACCGCGGGGACATCCCCAAAGAGCTGTCCAGCCCCGCCGGCGGCGAGATCGCGACGAAGCAGGACCAGAAGACCGGCCAGAACAAGCCGCTGACCGCGGTCTACGAGGTCATCATCCCCGTCGACAACCCCGACCTCCTGCTCCAGCCCGGCCTCCGGGGCTTCGCCAAGATCGACGGCGGCCACAGCACGATGGCCTGGTGGCTCTGGCGGCTCGCGACCAAGACCTTCCACTTCACCCTCTGAGCCGCCGACCGGCCTCGATCGCTCGAACCGAAAAACCAGGGGGCGGGGCCGAGCCGATCGGTCCCGCCCCCTTCGTCTTGCCGGCCGGTGAGGGAGGCTCGCCGCCCCGCCGGTCGTCACCGTGCTCCCCTCTCGGATTGTCCGGGACCGCGAGTCGCTTCGCCCGCACCTCGATCGACGGACTCGCGGCCTCGCCGGCCCGGGCCCCGCGATCGTCCGGATCGTTGAAGCCTGTGACGAGACGGCCGGTCGACGGAAAAACGCCGCCCCGCCGGGTCTCCGGCGGGGCGGCGTCGCGTGATCGCCCGGGGGTCGATCAGGGGTGGTGGCTGGTGTAGCGGAGGATCGCGTCGGTGTAGTGCGAGCCCGCGATCAACTCCTCGTGCTGCTCGCCGTGGCCCACGGGGGCGGGGAAGAACGAGTACAGGACCGGCATCAGGTACCGGGTCAGGACGAGGGTCACGAGCATCCCGCCGACGACCACGATCGCCAGCGGCTTCTGCGCCTGCGACCCGATCGAGGTCGCCAGGGCGGCCGGCATCAGCCCGAGGGCCGCCGTCAGCGAGGTCATCACCACCGGCCGGACCCGCAGCTCGGCGCCCCGGAGGACCGACTCGCGGACCGGCAACCCGGCCTCGCGCAACTGGTTGAAGTACGAGATCAGGAGCACCCCGTCCTGCACGGCCACGCCGAAGATCGAGATGAACCCGACCGCCGCCGAGATGCTGAACGGCGTGTGCGTCAGCCGGAGCGCCCAGATCCCGCCCATCGTCGCGGCCACCACGTTGGCCATGACCAGCAAGGCGTCCTTGAACGAGTTGAACGCCGTGTAGAGCAGCGCCATGATCAGGCTGATCGAGAGCGGGACGATCCAGAGCAGGCGGGCGTTGGCCTCCTTCATCTGGGCGAACTCGCCGGACCACTCGATGGTGTAGCCCCGGGGCAGTTTGGCCTCGCTGTTGGGGTCCTCGACCTTGAGCTGCGCCTCGGCGATGGCCGAGGCGAGGTCGCGGTCGCGGACGCTGAACTTGATCGGGATGTAGCGGCGGTTGTTCTCGCGGTAGATGTAGGATGCCCCCGAGACGTGGGGGCGGATCTTGGCGAGCTGCCCCAGCGGGATCCGGGCGCCGTTCTTGCCGTCGGCGCCCGGCGTGTCGACCGGGATCCGGTTGATCACGTTGGGATCGTCGCGGAGCGAGATCGGCAGGCGGAGGACGATGTCGTAGAGCTTCTCCCCCTCGACCATCTGCGAGAACGCCTTGCCGCCGATGGCGACCTGGACGGCGGCCTCGACGTCGGCGACGTTCACGCCGTAGCGGGCGCACGCCGTCCGGTCGATCACGATCTCCAGGTTGGGCTGGCCCAGGATGTGGAAGAGGCCGACGTTCTCGATCCCCCGGACCTTCTTGAGCACGTTGACCACCCGCTGGCCGGCATCCTCCAGGGTCTGGAGGTCGTTGCCGAACATCTTCACCGAGTTGGCCCCCTTCACGCCCGAGAGCGCCTCCTCGACGTTGTCGCGGATCAACTGGGAGAAATTGAAGTTCACGCCCGGGAACTCCCGGAACTTCACCATCAGCTCGCGCTCGAGGTCCTCGCGCGTCTTGCCCGGCCGCCACTCCTCCATCGGCTTGAGTGGGGCGTTGAACTCGAGGTTGAAGAAGCTGGTGACGTCGGTCCCGTCGTCGGGGCGGCCGACGTGCGACATCACGTTCTTGATCTCGGGGATCGAGGCGATGACCTCGCGGAGCCGGGGGGCCATCCGCGAGGCGGCCTCCAGCGAGACCGTCCGCGGCAGGAGGGCCCGGATCCAGAGGTTGCCCTCCTCGAGCTGCGGCATGAACTCGCCGCCCAGGCCGGGCACCAGCGTGAACGTGAACGCCAGCAGCGCGGTCATCACCCCCAGGGTGATCCAGCGGAAGTCGAGGTAGCGGTTGAGCGCCTTGAGATAGCCCTGCTTCATCAGGCGGTCGACGAGCGTGTCCTTCTCCTCCATCTTGTTGCTGAACAGGAACGAGCAGAGCACCGGCGCCAGCGAGATCGCCAGGAGCAGGGCCCCGAAGATCGCGAAGGCGTAGGTGTTGGCCATCGGCCCGAACAGCGCCCCCTCGGGGCCGGTCATCGCGAAGAGGGGGATGAAGGCACAGACGATGATCGAGGTCGAGAAGAACAGGGCCCGCTCGATCTCGTGCGACGCCTCGGCGATCCGGTCGATCAGAGGCCGGCTCCGGTCCGAGCCGTGGGCCGTGATGTGGCGATAGATGTTCTCGACGATGATCACCGAGCTGTCCACGATGATCCCGAAGTCGACCGCGCCGATCGAGAGCAGGTTGGCCGACTTGCCCTGGACGTAGAGCACCGTCACCGAGAACAGCAGGGCCAGCGGGATCATGATCGCCACGATCCCCGCGCTCGGCAGGTTGCCGAGGAAGACGAAGAGGATCGCCACCACCAGGATCATCCCGACGACCAGGTTGTGCAGGACGTTGTGGGTCGTGACGTGGACGAGGTCGGTCCGCTGGTTGAAGACCCGGATGTTCATCCCCTTGGGCAGGATGCCCGACGTCTTCATCTTCTCGAGTTCCTTCTCGACGAGCTCGGCCGTCCGGAGCGACTTCTCGTACTTCCGCATCAGGACGATGCCCTCGATGACGTCGTCCTCGTCGATCGCGACGGGCTTGCCGTCCTTCTCCTTGAGCCTCCGCCCGACGATCCCCAGCCGGGGGCGGTGGTGCTCGACCACCTGCGCCACCTGCTTGACGTAGATCGGGATGCCGTTGTTGGAGGTGACGACGACGTTATAGATGTCGTCGATCTTCTGGGCCACGACCTTGCCGGCCTGCTCGACCAGGGCCGGGTCGAGCGGGTCCTTGCCGCCGCCGAGCAGGCCGAGGGCGCGGACGTTGTGGGCCTGGCTGCCGAGGGTGAGGATGTCGCCGCCGACGTTGGCGTTCGAGTGGTCGATCGCGTCCTCGACCTGCTTGAGCGTCACGTTGTAGAGCCGGAGCCGGCGGCCGTCGACGAGCACCTGATACTGCTTCACGGTCCCGCCGTAGCCCGTCACGTCGATCACGCCGGGCACCGTCTTCAAGGCCCGCTGGAGGACCCAGTCCTGCACGGCCTTGAGCTGGTTCGTCGTGTAGCCCGGCCCTTCGAGGACGTAGCGGACGATCTCGCCGGTCGGGCTCCAGGGGGAGAGGCCCGGCGTCACCCCCGGCGGGAGGTTGGCGATGAAGCCGATCCGGTTGATGACCTCCTGGCGGGCCGACCAGTAGTCCGTCCCGTAGGCGAACTGGCACTTGATGTCGTTGAGGCCGGCGACCGACGTGCTCCGGAGGTCTTCCAGGCCCGGCATCCCGTTCAGCGCCGTCTCGATCGGGATGCCGACGAGCCGCTCCATCTCCTCGGGGCTGAAGCCGCTGTTCTGAGTGATGACCTCGACCAGCGGCGGGGTCGGGTCGGGGTAGGCCTCGACGTTCAGGTTGTTGGCCGAGTGGATGCCGATCACGATCAGGGCCAGCACCCCGCCGAGGACCAGCAACCGGTTGTGCAAGCTCCACATGATGATGAAACGGATCACGCGGCGCGCTCCCTTGCGATGGGGTCGGACGAGGGGAATTCGACGAGGATCGGCGACGGGGAGGCCGGGACGGCTCGGACCGCATCGAGATGGGTCGAGATCCGGCCCGTCGGATCGGCGGGCGAGTCGGGGAGCGGCGCGCGGCTCAACAGCGGAGCGGGATTCGGGCGGGAGTGCGTGGGGCGGGTCCTCTCCGGGCCTCGGCGACGAGGGCCGAGCGCGGCCGGGCCCAGTCGGATCGGGCGACGGCGCCAGCCCCGAGCGCGTCGAGGTGGAGCATCCAGGTCTCGTCGACCCCTTCTTCGGTGTCGCAATCGTCGAGGCCCGTGCCGGCGGGCGGGACCCCGGACGGGCGATGGGCCGGCCGCCGGGATGCGGCGACGGCCTTCGGGGCCCCGATCCGTTGGGAGGCGGGCCCGGCGTGGACGGAAGACGACCGATCGGCCCGGCCCGGGGCCGGGGATCGTGCGCCAGGCCCCGCGACGAGCGCGAGGATCGCGAGCCAGACCATGTTCATCGTCGAGGGCCGTCCGGACCGGGGAACCCCGGGCTTGGGGCGAGTGTCTAACCTTCCAATCTGACACACTCGCCCGATCGGGGCAACTCGTCTTGGGAAACTCGGCGCGGTCGCCCCGGCCTTGCTACGCCCGTCGCCGTCTTGAGGCCCGGTCCGCCCCCGGCTACGATGTCGATTCCCGACGACGTCGGGGCCACGGTCGACGGGATTCGGGCCCGAGGCCCTCCGCCGGGCCGCCCGCGATCGGGGACGGCGGCACGGGGCGAAGCATGGGGTAACGCATGAGTTCGCCGGTCGAGAAGAGCTGGGTGCCCCTGACCGCGGACGAGCGCAGGGTCCTGGGCGTCCTGGTCGAGAAGGCCAAGACCACGCCCGAGTATTACCCGCTGACGATCGCCGCGATCGTGACCGGCTCGAACCAGAAGTCGAACCGCGACCCGATCGCGAACTTCGACGCCGACGACGTCGAGGACATCCTCACCGGCCTCCGCAAGAAGGGGGCCGTGATCATGGTCGAGGCCGGCGGCCGGGTCGTCCGCTACAAGCACACGCTCTACGACTGGCTGAAGGTCAACAAGGTCGAGCTGGCCGTGGTCGCCGAGCTGCTCCTCCGGGGGTCGCAGACCGAGGGGGACCTCCGCGCCCGGGCCGGCCGGATGGAGCCCCTGCCCGACCTCGGCTCGCTCCAGGCCGTGCTCGAATCCCTGGCCGCCAAGGGCCTGGTCGTCTACCTCACGCCGCCCGGGACCCGCCGGGGCGTGGTCGTGACCCACAACCTCTACCCGCCCGACGAGCTGGAGCGCGAGCGGCTCAAGCACGCCAACGCCCCCGAGCCCGTCGACGAACCCGGGCGTCCGGCCCGCGCCCCGGCCGCTCGCCTCGAGGCCGCCCCGGCGGCCTCCCCGACCGAGCTGGCCGCGCTCCGGGCCGACCTCGAAGCCCTCCGCGAGGTCGTCCGCTCGCTCTCGGACGAGGTCCGCGACCTGAAGACCTCGCTCGGGGCCTGATCGCCCCGCAACGCAACGCACCGCCAACGACGTCGCCCACCCCGGAAAGGGGCCCGATCTGATGGAGATGGAGTCGCCCGACGTCGCCCCGCCCGAGCCGCTCGAGCCGCCCGCGGCGGCCGTCCCGTTCCGGATCGTCTCCCTGATCCCCGACGACGGCCGGGAGCCGCCCGCCAACCTCAACGATCGCGACGCCTCGGCCGCCTGGTGTGCCGCGTCGATCCCCTGGCACCCCGCCCTCCTGGCGATCGCCGACGACCTGCCCCGGTTCGAAGACGTGGCACTGCCCACCGACCCCGTCGCGGGCGAGGTCCGGCTGATCGCCGCCGGCCACCTCGACCGCCTCCCGCAGGAGTACCGCGATCGGGCCTCCGCGGCCGGCGTCCGGCTGGTCGAGGCCTCCGACGACCGGATCGCCACCGTCCGGGCGATCCTCGGCCGCGAGCCCGAAGTCCCGCTCGACGACGCCGTGGCCCGCGACTACCTGGCCCTGGGCTCGGCCCACTGGTGGCTCCGCGACCTGACGATCGCCATGGGCCACGTCGACACCCTGTCCCGCCCCAGCCTCGCCCGCGAGGTCCTCGCCGGCGCCAAGGCCTGGCTCGCCGGCGACGCCGCGACCGCGACGAACCGCCTCCGCGCCGGGTTCGAGCTCTTGACCCAGGCCCGCGAGCGGATGTACCCGCTCGACGGCTACCTCATCGACCTCTGCCTGCTCGACGTCGCGACCCCGCCCGGAGACCTCGCGGACGTCCTGGAGCACCGGACCCCCGTGACGATCCTCGCCCCCGCCCGCGCCGTCGAGGCCTTCGCCGACCGCGAGCCCGACCGGGCGGCGGGCCTCCGCGAGGCGATCGCCGAGGGCCGGGCCGACGTCATCGGCGGCGCCTGGTCCGAGGTCGACGAGCCGTTCCTGCCCTGGTCGTCGCTGGCCTGGCAGTTCCGCCGGGCCTCCGGGGCCTACCGCCGCCACCTCGACGACCGGAACGTCGAGACCCTCGCCCGCCGCCGGTTCGGGCTCTACCCGCAGTTGCCGCAGGTCGCCCGCCGGTTCGGGCTCCGCTACGCGCTGCTCGTCGCGCTCGACTCCGGCCGGTTCCCGCTGGTGCCCGAGTCGAAGCGGCTCTGGGCCGCGCCCGACGGCACGACCCTGGAGTCGATCACCCGGCCGCCGATCGCCGCGGACCGGCCGGCCGAGGGGGCGAGGCTGGCCTGGCGGGTCGGCAAGGCGATGAAGGACGACCACGTCGTCACCCTCGTCATGGCCCACTGGCCGGGCCCGCTGGCCCCCTGGTACGTCGACTTCCGCCGGACCGCCACCTATGCCGCGGTGCTCTTGCGCTGGGTGACCGTCAACGACTACTTCCACCTCTCCGACCGCCCGTTCGAGGAGATCCAGCCCGCCCTCGACGACTTCGCGACCGCCTACCTCGTCCAGGCCGCCGCCCGCCGCGACCCCTCGCCCATCGGCTCGCGCGCCGATCACGCCCGGCTCCGCGCCCGCCTCGACGCCCTGCTCTCGGCCCACGCCCTCGCCTCGGCCCTCTCCGGGACCGAGGCCGATATGATCGACCCGGGGCTGGAGGCGGCGCTCGAGACCGGGGACTTCGCCGAGGCCCGCGCCGGGCTCGATCGCCTCCTACCGGAGCAGGCCAGGGCCCTGGCCGGCCGGATCGGCGGCGAACTCCGGGGGGGCCGGGCCGGCTACCTGGTCCTCAATCCGCTGGGGGTCGCCCGCCGGGCCGCGGTCCTCCTGCCCGACGCCTCGGCCGACCTCCGGCCCGAGGGGCCGCTCCGCGCCGCGCAGTTGACCGAGGAGGGGGTCGGGGCCGTGGTCGACCTGCCCCCCTTCGGCTTCGCCTGGGTCCCCCGCGAGAACGCCGACCGCCCCGCCACGGCGACCGGGACGGTCACGCTCCGCGACCGGACCCTGGCCAACGAGTCGATGACCGTCGAGGTCGACCCGGCCACCGGCGGGCTCCGCTCGATCCGGTCGGTCGGCGAGGAGACGCCCCGGCTCGGCCTCCAACTGACCATCGGCGGCCCGGTCGGGCCCGACGGCAAGCCGGCCTCGACCAGGATGCGGGCCGCCTCGTTCCGCGCCGATTATGCCGGCCCCGCCCTGGCGCAGGCCACGGCGACCGGCACGATCCACGACCCCCGCGACGACCGCCGGCTCGCCTCGTTCGCGCTCCGCTACCGGCTCTGGAGCGGCCGGCCGACCCTGGAGGTCGAGGCCACGCTCTCCGACCTCGACCCCGCCTGGCTCGCCCTCGCCGCCGACTCCGACCCCTGGACCCACTACCTCGCCTGCCGATGGGCCTGGCCCGACGCCCAGACCACGGTCCGACGGACCGCCCTGCTGACGCCGACGGCGACCGAATCCGAGCGGCCCGAGACGCCCGACGCCCTCGACCTCACCTCGCGTCAGCGGCGGACGACCCTCCTCTTCGGCGGCCTGGCCCACCACCGCCGCCACGGCCCGCGGATGCTCGACACCCTGCTGGTGGCCGGCTCCGAGGCCGGCCGGACCTTCGACCTCGGGGTCACGCTCGACCTCGACAACCCCTTCCCCGCCGCGCTCGACATGACCGCCCCCGCCCTCGTCGTCCCCACCGAGGCCGGCCCGCCCCGCTCGGGGCCGACCGGGTGGCTCATCCAGGTCGACCACAAGTCCGTCGCCGTCCTCCGCCTCGCCTTCGCCCCGCTCGCCAACGACGGCAAGGGCTGGGGGATCGTCGCCGACCTCGTCGAGACCGCCGGCAAGGCCGCCCGCTGCCGCCTCCGCGCCTTCCGCGACCCCGTCCACGCCCGCCAGGTCGACGGCCACGGCGACCACATCGTCGACCTCCCCACCGACGGCGACGCCGCCCTCGTCGACCTCACCCCCCACGAGATCGCCCGGGTCGAGCTGACCCTCGCCTCGACCGAGCCGGAACCCGAGCCCGAGGACGAGACGCCCGCCGACTGACCGCCTCATCGCGGTGGCGCGTTCACCTCACCGTGCCGGCTCGCCCGTCACCATCCGTCGCCAGGCGACACCGCGATAAGGGGAGGACTCGGCCCTGTAAAGGGCCTGCCGGGCTGGGGCGAGCCCACCGTGAGCCGCTCGTCCATCGGCTTCCCGGGGTCCGGCGTGACCGGCTCCCACGGGCGGTCGGCCGCCCTCCGGTATTTCCGCCCCATCTCGGCGTGGTAATCGGCCCGCAGTTGGGCGAGCCTCTCGATGAGCGGGATGGTCGGGTTCCCCGCGAGCTCCCCCCTCCTCGCGGCGATAGCGACCAGCATCGCCCGCTGTTCCTGCTCCTCATCGGCATGGTACGCGGCGCCCTGCCGGAAGCCCTCGCGGAGCCGCGACATCTCGGACCAGACGTAGCCGGCGATCGCGACGGCCGCCGCCGCGACGATGGCCATGAGCCGCCGGACCGTCAGTCGGAATCGGGGAAGACGCATGGTTCGCCTCCGTGCCGCCGGTGATATCAGATGACGACAGCCTCATTAAGAGGCTATCCGGGAAGTGGGTTTGGCCCTAGAATCCCCGAGGTGGCCAAGACTTGCATCCTCGCTCAACCCACGATACCTGCCATGCGTAAAGCCTACACGACCGACCTGACCGACATC